>JAEEGG010000271.1_pt1 | contig 289610 bp, 210 predicted proteins | sample 9134161 | NCBI WGS metagenome assembly JAEEGG01 (sample SAMN16246543, study PRJNA631951) | gut metagenome | biome: gut microbiome; feature: rumen; material: CR-attached | host: Bos | place: Iran: Karaj | collected 2018-10 | reverse complement strand
TTAAAATTTTTCTTCACGGGATTAGTTTATTTTTCCACGGGATTAAAACTTTTTTGAACGGGATTAGATTAAACTTAGGCAATGATCACGCAAAAGACTCGGAATAAAAGTCTTATGTCTATTCTAATCAACGCTGCTATGCAATAAACATACAACTAACGCAGTCAGAATTGGCTGCATTATGAATAATCTGTGCCAACATCTATATCATTACCAAAATAAAAAGCATAAGTCCAAGCAACTAATCCGTATGGACGCACAAAAATTCCGCGCCCACACTCTTCATTGGAGCACGGGCGCGAAAAACTTATCTTATTGTGTCAAGACAAAAGAAGGATTTGAACAATCGGCTATTGTGGTGTCTTCCTGCGCAGCACTGCGACATAGACAAGCAGCACTACATTCATCATCAGGGCATAGATGATGGCAGGAACAGCGATGGCGTCATTATTGAATATAAAGGGGCTGGAGGCCACGGCTATTGCCTGGGCTGCATTCTGCATGCCCACCTCAATGACCACAGTACGGCGCTGGCGTCCCGCCAATCTGAAGAGGCGTGACAAGAGAGCTGCACCGGCTGTGGCGCAGAGCAGCAATGCTGTCACGCAGACTCCAACCACACCGATATTGTCGGCTATGGTGCGGCTGTGCTGGATGAAAAAGATGCCGGCCAGCAGTATCAATGCTGGAAAGGCAAGCCTGGAGAGCACACGTTCAATCTTAGATGCTGCCCTTGGCCACCAATGTCTGACGCCAATACCTATAACGATAGGCAAGAACATCAGCAGCAGATTCTGCACCAGCAGGTTGCCCACGGGCAGGGAACAAGATGCTCCACCAAGCGAATCAGAGCCACTGTATCCGACCGTCCACTGCATAATCAAAGGAACGGTGAACAGCGTGATAATACTGCTCAACGCAGTGAGGATGACGGAGAGTGCCACATCGCCCTTAGCAAGCATGGAGAAGACATTGCTGCTACTGCCGCCCGGGCAGCATGCTATCAGCACAACGCCGACAAACATCAGAGGCGGCAAGCTAAACGCCCATGCCAACACAAAGGCTAGCAATGGCAGGAGTACTATCTGACCGAATAGCGCAACACCCACAGCCCTCGGCTGGCGCAGCACCAATCCAAAATCACGCAGCTTGAGCGTGAGGCCGAGGTCAAACATCAGCAGCGTAAGGATGGGAATGACTATTAATATTGGATTCATGGATTGTAAAGTTAGGGAATTAGAGATTTCAAAAGTTATGGAGTCGGCTACTTGATATACAGCGGCTCTACTCCCATCACGTCGTGAGTCTTTACTTTGACGGCCTTGCTGAGGGAATAACTAGCAGTGAGCACAGGAGTATTTGCATCCCTGGCTGCCATGATAGTATAAGTGCCTTTGGGAGCCACCCATGCCGAAGCCTGCTCGTCGTAGGAGGCCAGGGTGGTCTTGTCAATAGTAACGGTCAGTTTCTCCTGCTTGCCAGGCTTGAGCAGCTGAGTCTTGGCATAGCCCTTGAGTTCCCTGACGGGCTTGTCGAGGCCTCCCTCAGGAGCATGACAATATATCTGCACAACCTCCTTGCCCGGACGCTTGCCGCTGTTGGTTACTGTGAGGCTTACCTCCAGCTTGTCGCCCTTGTCCTTGACCTTGAGGTCCTTATAGTCAAACGTGGTGTAGCTCAACCCGTAGCCGAAGGGATATGCAACCTTGACGTCCTTGGTCAGATAGTGGCGATAACCGACATAGATGCCCTCCTCGTAATTAGTATAATCAACATTGGGTACCAAATACTGCGGCGTAGCTCCCACGTAGCGATAGAAGGAGTAGTTTTCATACTTATCCGCCTTGAGTCTCGGGAAATTGGCAAAGGATGGCTCGTCCTCATACCTCATAGGCATGCTGACGGGCAGTCGGCCGGAGGGACACTGGCTGCCCACCAGCACATCGCCAACACTGTGGCCACCTTCCTCGCCAGGCTGCCAACAAATCAGGATGGCATCAGCTAAGTCGCGCCATGAGGCTACGTCAACTATGCCGCCCACATTGAGTACCACCACCAGAGGCTTGCCCTCGCGGTGGAAAGCTTCAGCCACGGCGCGCAGCAGCGCCATCTCGCCGTCGGTGAGCAGATAGGAATGGTAATAGTCACGGTCCATACCCTCGCCAAACACGCGACCGAAAGTGATAACGGCAGCCTTATCAGCCTTGGCGGCCTTGGCAATCAGGTCGCGGGGCACAGCCTCCATGGCCCGTTCCCTCTCGCAGCACCAAGGCACATCCTTATTGATGTCCTCGCAGCGTTTGCGCTCGCCTTTCATGTAATCAGTATAGAAATCATGAAGTCCCTTGTCAAGGGTGAAGCCTGCATCAGTGAGGCCCTCGGGCATGCACACGCTGCGGTAAGGGTTATGGATAAAACCGGAGCCCGTACCGCCATGTATGAAGTCGTAGCTGGTGGTTCCTAGCAGAGCCAGGGCACTACCCTGCTTCAGGGGCAGAATGCCGCCATCGTTCTTGAGAAGCACAAAGCCCTCAGGAGCCACCTCTCTGACCACGGCAGCATTGGCATCAAGGGGAGGATTGTCGCTAAATGTACCACCCTCATATCTGATGGCCTTAGTGGCCACTGTCAGCATACGCCTCACGCAGGCATCCACGTCGTCAATGCTCAGCGTACCGTCCTTAACCCTATCAATTATGTCATTGTAGCGCCCCTTGCTGCCATGCTGGATATTGTCATTACCGGCCCTAACCATCTTCGAGCCGCTGTAGCCGCCACCCCAGTCGCTGACTATGGCGCCGTTGTAGCCCCACTCCTCGCGGAGAATGGTAGTAAGCAGGTCGCGATTCTCTGAAGTGGTTACGCCGTTAAGGAAATTGTAAGACGACATGATAAACCACGGCTCACTATTGCGAACCATATATTCAAAGTTGCGTAAGTATATCTCGCGCAGGGCCCGCTTGCTAACGCGGCTGTCATTGCTCAGGCGGTTGAGCTCCTGATTATTGGCAGCGAAATGCTTGGGGCATGCACCCACCCCTGCCTTCTGTATGCCACGCACCAGCGCGGCAGCCGTAAGGCCAGAGAGCAGGGGATCTTCGGAGAAATACTCAAAGTTGCGGCCACAGAGCGGATTGCGCTGAATATTCATGCCAGGGCCCAGCACCACATCCACTCCGCGAGCCTTGGCCTCGTTGCCATAGGCCTCGCCCATGCGTTCCAGCATATCGCTGTTCCATGAGGCAGCGTTCAGCAGTCCGTTGGGGAAGCGGGTGCACTGCTTATTGTCTATTCTAAGGCCGCTGGGACCGTCGGCATACACGATGGGGGGAATGCCCAGGCGATCGATAGGATTGGTAGCTCCAGCGCTGCCGGCCACGTAGTCGTAGCTGCGCCCACGCCCGTCGAAAGCTCCTGAGCCTTTGCCGACAATGATGGCCACCTTCTCCTCCAAGGTCATAGCCTTTATTACCTTGTTGATATTGTCTGACGTGAGTCTCAACTCCTGTGCCTCGGTGGCTGAGAAACCTACCGACACAACTGACAGAAACAGAAAAATCTTTTTCATTTTCAACCTTTTATTTACTTAATCTTTTAATCGTGCAGCATGTGCATATATTCCTATAAAGATATAGCAGATCATCGGCACCACAAATGCCATGCCTATGCTGCTGGCGTCGGCTATGCAGCCCATGAGGGGCGGTGCCACCGCTCCACCCACTATGGTCATAATCAGATACGACGAGGCCTGCTTGGTATTGCCCTCCGCACCGCGCAGGGCCAGCGAGAAAATCGTAGGAAACATTATGCTCTCGCAAAGATATACCAAAAAGAAAGCGCCTATCGACATCCTGCCGCCAAAACAAACTATCACCAAGCTGCCCACCGTGGCTCCCACGGCATAAAGCAGCAGCAGCCTGTCAGCTCTTACATAGCCCATCAGCCAACTGCCCACCAGTCGGCCAATGAAAAACAATCCCATACCGCCAAAGCTGAGCCACAGGCTCGCCTCAGCTCGAGACATGGCGACATTCTCACCCATGTAGGCAACGAAATTGCTGTTGACACCCGTCTGCGCAGCTACGTATAGGAAAAGCGCGATTACACCTAGCACAAAGATACGGGAGCGGAATAGAAAACCCTCCCCAACTCTCCCTTCAATGGAGGGAGTCCTGGCTTTCTCTTTTCTCTTTTCTCTGTTATCTGCCTCCGAGGGGGAGTTAGAGGGGTCTCGGGGCTCCGGCAGTCTGCTGAACTTGAAACCCAGTGCCGCCAGCAGTACAAACACTCCTACTATTACATATGGCGTAGCCACGCTGGCAATGCTGGGCACTTGACCCTCGGCCTCATCGCCGAAGAAAAATAAGCCGCCCACCAGCGGACCGCATATCCAGCCCAAGCCGTTGAGCGACTGCGCCAGATTAATGCGCTGCTCTGCCGATGCCTTGGGGCCCAGCACAGTAACATAGGGATTAGCTGACGTCTCCAGGCATGTCAGGCCGCAGCCAATGATAAACAGCAGGGCAATGAATGCTGGATACAGCAGGGCAGGATTGTCGGCCTTGGCGCCAAGCACACAGATAGGCAGGAAGAGCAACGCCCCCACGCCATAAAGCACAAGGCCCGTCAGTACACCACCCCTGTAGCCCCAACGCTGGATTATCTTGCCGGCAGGAATAGCCATGAGAAAATAGGCGGCATACGTGGCCACCTGCACCCATGCTGCATTGGTGTGGTTGAGGCCCAGCAGATTCTTGAGATGCGGATTGAGCACCTCAAGTATGGCGTGGGCAAATCCCCACATAAAGAACAGGCTGGTTACGAGCAGGAAAGGCACCAGATAGGAGCGGCCGTCCCTTGTGGTTGTCAGTTTCATCGCTCTGCACGCATAGGGTTGGTAAGGAAATCTTGATAAGCCAAGCGTATGCCGTCCTCCAGCTCTGTCTTGTAGGTCCAGCCCAGGGCAGTGGCCTTGCTTACGTCGAGCAGCTTGCGCGGAGTGCCGTTGGGGCGAGTGGTGTCCCACTCGATAGCGCCTTCATAGCCTACCACCTTGGCCACCAGCTCAGTGAGCGCCTTGATGGTCAATTCCTTGCCCGTGCCGGCGTTGACCGTTTCATTACCGCTATAATTGTTCATCAGGAATACGCAGAGGTTGGCCAGGTCGTCCACATAGAGAAATTCCCTGAGCGGACTGCCGTCGCCCCAGCAGGTGACGGTGGTCTTCCCTGCCTCCTTGGCCTCATGGAAGCGGCGAATGAGGGCAGGCAGCACATGGCTGTGCTCGGGGTGGTAGTTGTCGTTGGGGCCATAGAGGTTGGTGGGCATAACGCTGATATAGTCGGTGCCATACTGCCTATTGAGGAACTCACAGTATTTCAGACCGCTTATCTTGGCCAGCGCATAAGCCTCGTTGGTTTTCTCCAGCGCCCCGGTAAGCAGGCACGACTCTGGCATGGGCTGCGGCGCCATCCTGGGATAGATGCACGACGAGCCGAGAAACTCCAGTTTCTTACAGCCGTTCTTCCATGCAGCGTGGATGACGTTCATCTCCAGCACCATATTGTCGTACATGAAGTCGGCCAGCGCATTCTGGTTGGCTACTATGCCGCCCACCTTGGCTGCCGCCAGAAAGACATACTCCGGTTTCTCAGCCTCAAAGAAGGTCTCCACCTCCTGCTGGCGAGTGAGATCCAGCTCCTTATGCGTGCGCGTGACAATATTATTATATCCTTGGCGCTTCAGTTCGCGCACAATGGCCGAGCCCACCATTCCACGGTGACCGGCAACATAAATCTTTGAATTCTTTTCCATGAGTCCTCTTTTCTTATCTCACTATTCCTTTCTCGAGATATTCCGCCAGATTGGTTCTGACCTTCATGGCGGCGCCTTCGCCTGCCACCTTGGCCATATCGTGCTTTACCATCAACTCCACGAGCTGCTCAAAGCTCGTCTTGTTGGGATTCCACTTCAGCTTGGCCTTGGCCTTGGTGGGGTCACCCCACAGGTTGACGACGTCGGTGGGACGGTAGAAATCCTCGCTTACAGCCACCAGGGTCTTGCCAATCAGATTCTTGGGACCTGCCACGCAGACACCCTTTTCCTCCAATCCCTCGCCGCTGAACTCCAGCGTGATGCCTGCACACTTGAAAGCCTCGTAGCAGAACTCCCTCACGCTGTGCTGCACGCCAGTGGCTATTACGAAGTCGTCGGGCTTGTCCTGCTGCAAGATAAGCCACATACACTCCACGTAGTCCTTGGCGTAACCCCAGTCTCTGAGGCTTGACAGGTTGCCAAGAAAGAGACAGTTCTGGTGCCCCTGGGCAATGCGTGCTGCTGCCAGGGTAATCTTGCGAGTCACGAAGGTCTCGCCGCGACGCTCACTCTCATGATTGAAAAGGATGCCCGAACAGCAGAACATATTGTATGCCTCGCGATACTCTTTTACTATCCAGAATCCGTAAAGCTTGGCCACGGCATAGGGACTGTAGGGATGAAACGGCGTATTCTCGTTCTGCGGCACCTGCTCCACCTTGCCATAGAGCTCCGAGGTGCTGGCCTGATAGATGCGGCACGTCTGCTCCAGATGGCAGGCCCTGACGCCCTCCAGCACTCTCAATACGCCCACGGCATCTACATCGGCCGTAAACTCTGGCGAGTCGAAGCTCACCTGCACATGGCTCTGTGCCGCAAGATTGTATATCTCATCGGGGCGCACCCTGTCGATCACCTTGACCAGTGACATTGAGTCACTCATATCGGCATAGTGCAGATGGAAGTTTGGCTGACCCTCCAAATGGGCGATGCGCTCACGGAAATCAACCGACGAGCGACGGATGATGCCGTGCACCTCATAGCCTTTCTCCAGCAGAAATTCAGACAGGTAGGAGCCATCCTGCCCCGTGACGCCGGTTATCAACGCTACCTTGCGGTCGACCGGCTTGACAATATCGTCAGCATTGCCACCAGTGCCAAGGCCAATGGGGCGAGTGGTGATATCAAGACCCAAGGCAACACTAAGGCGGGCTATGGCCGTCTTGCTGAATCCGTTGCGACCAGTAAGCCAGCGACTTACTTCCGCCTCACTCTTACCAACCTTTTCGGCCAGTTCACGCTGTGTCATACCCTTCTCCGCAAGAATTGTATTGATATTTTTTGCAATAAAAATGTTAAGTCTTGCTTTTTCTTCACGTGTCATAACAATTCACTTTACAAATTTTCGTGTACAAAATTATATAATTATCACAAACCGGAGAAGAAAACAGATAAGAAAAATATCTTTTTCTATCAAAATGGGAAGGTAACGACAACCGCGACAAAAGATTGAAAAATTGAAAAGTTGAAAAATTGAACTTCCATTCTTCCATTCTTAAATTCTTCAATTCTTATTTATTGCTGTCCGGTAAAAGTTAGTATCATACGCCCCCGGCAGCAAGCTGCCACCCCCTCTATCTTAGAGGGGGGAGCCGTCTCCATGATATCCTTACACCTGCAAACAGAAGAATGGCGTGTCAGCTCCCCATCTAAGCGGGGACCCCTTTGGGGAATTCAATATGGATATCCTCGCAGAGCGAGGGGGTGGCTGCCGAGCTTGCGAGGCAGACGGGGGCGTATAAGAGTAACTTCTGTTGAGGGACGTATGATTTAATCGCAATACAAGCAACGGCTGCAAAGAAGTAAGCCCTTCCTCTTTATATGAGTCGGAAAATAAGACAACATGCGCCTTGATGGCGTTGATAAATATTTTTACCGGACAGCAATAAAATCTATGCGAGTTTTTCTCACCCTGGCACACTATACGGACAAAAAACGCGTTTTATTATTAAGATGTCAGTCATAATGAATGATTTTGACTATATTTGCAGAGTTTTGACCGAAGAATCACACACCATGCACAGTAAATTCACCATAAAAGACTGCGGCCCCATTGAGCTGCCCACCCATGCTGACCATCGCGGCAGCCTCACGGTTATTGACGATGCCGAAGCATCACTGTTGCCCTTCAGGCCGGAGCGTGTGTTCTGGATTCACGGTGCCGGTCAGGATGCAGTGAGAGGCGAGCATGCCCACCGTACGTGCTGGGAAATAGTATGCGCTGTTAGCGGCAGCTTTAGCCTCACCCTTAGCGACGGCATTGAGGAGAAGACTTTCCTGATGGACTCCCCCACCATGGGAGTGATTATCCCTCCCATGATATGGTGCAGGCTTGAGCACTTTGCCCCGGGCACCGTCTGCCTCACCATCGCCTCCGGCAGCTACGATGCCGAGGGATATATCAACAAGCTTGAGCAGCTGAAGCCTACCCAAGGCGATTCGGTACACTCAAAATAAAAAACAGCAATAAATGGTAACCGCTATCAGATATACTGCCGCAATGGCCGGCCAATGGGATGACTTCGTAAGCCATGCCCGCAACTCCACCCTGCTGCACCTGCGCAAATATATGGACTACCATGCCGACCGGTTTCACGATGCCTCCCTTGTGATGCTGGACGACAAGGAGCGCATCGTTGCCTTGCTGCCAGCCTGCCTCAGCAGAGATGAAAAGGCGGTCATCACATCTCACAGCGGCCTTACCTATGGCGGCTACATCGTTGCCCCCATGACCCACGCCGACATGGTAGGTGAGGCCGTGGAGGCATCGCTCCGATTCTACAGGGAGCAGCTGGGCGCATCTGAGCTGGTTGTCAAGCCCATACCCTACATCTACAACCGGCAGCCCTGCGAGGAGGAGCTCTATTTCATTCTCCGCCATGGAGGACGCCTCACCGAGCGCCACCTCAGTCAAGCCGTCTGCACGTCCGACCCCTTGCCCGCCAACGAACTTAGGCGGCGTTGCATAGCCAAGGGGCGCCTGAGCGGCCTGCTGTTTGCCACTGCAGAGAAGCGCGAGGAATGGGATGAATACCATCGGCTGCTCACCCAGGTGCTCAGCCTCCACCACTCCACCGCCCCCGTCCACAGCGCCGAGGAGCTGTGGCTGCTCCACAGTCGCTTCCCCAACAAAATCAAGCTCTACACCGCACGCCTCGACGGCCGCCTCATGGCCGGCACCGTGGTATATCTGTCACCCTGCGTGGCCCACACCCAGTATCTGGCCTCCTCCGATCAGGGCAGAGGCATCGGCGCCCTCGACTATGTGGTTGACAGAGTACTCAGCGAGGCTGACGTCAGGCAGTGTGCCTATCTTGATTTCGGCGTCTCCACCGAGCGCGACGGCACCCTCAACCAGGGTCTCACATTCCAGAAAGAGGGATTCGGCGCACGGGGCGTCTGCTACGACACTTACAGGATCAATCTATGAACATACCCTATCTTGACCTCGGCCGGCTCAACGCCCTCTGTCAGCCGCAGATAGAGCAAGCAGCATTGAGCGTGCTCCGCTCGGGCCGCTATCTCAGGGACCAGCAAGTTGAACTCTTTGAGCAGACATGGGCTCAGGCAAACGGCGCCGCCTACTGCGTCAGCACCGGCAACGGCCTCGACGCCCTCACCGCCGCCCTGAAGGGCTTGAAATGGCTCAACCAATGGCCCGACGGCAGCGAGGTTATAGTCAGCGCCCACACCTTCATCGCCTCCTTCCTGGCCATAACCGAAGCAGGGCTCACCCCAGTGCCATGCGACGTAAGCGCCGATGACTACAACATCAGTCCCACCCTCATCGAGCCCCTCATCACTGCTCAGACGGTGGCCGTCATGCCGGTACACATCTATGGTCGCGAGTGCCGGATGCAGCCCATCAGGGCCATTGCCGACCGTCACGGCCTCAAGGTTATCACCGACTCCTGCCAGCGCCACTGCGCCGACGGCAGCGGCAGCCTCACAGCATCTCTCAGCGACGCCGCTGCCTTCAGTTTCTATCCCGGCAAGAACCTCGGTGCCATGGGCGATGCAGGATGCCTTATCACAAGCAGCAAGCCCCTCGCCGACTTCGCCAGGGCCTACTGCAACTACGGGGCGGAGGAGAAATACCGCCACACCGTCAAAGGCTGCAACTCACGCATGGACTCCCTGCAGGCCGCAATCCTCCTAGCCAAGCTCCCAATGCTCGACAAGCAGAACGACCAGCGCCGCCGGCAGGCCGAGCGCTACAACCAGGCTATACGCAACCCATACATTACGCTACCCTACGGAGGCCAAGAGGCCGACCAGTCGGTATGGCATATCTACCCCATCTTCTGCCAGCATCGCCAGCAACTCCGCGACTGGCTCGCCGCCCACGGCATAGGCACCAACATCCACTACCCTACTCCGCCTCACAGGCAGGCAGCATATGCCGAACTTAACAGCACGTCGCTGCCCGTTGCCGAGCAGCTCTGCGCCACCGAGCTGAGCCTGCCGCTCAACCCCACGCTCACCACCGAGGAGCAAGAGTACATCATCGACACCCTCAACAGATTCCACCTATAGCCCCTCTATGCTGCCCACAGTCAACATACTGATTTCCACCGTCGGCCAGCGCATCAGTCAGGTACCTGCCGTGCTGATGCCGCAGCAGGAGGGAGTAAGCTATGTCATCTCCCACCAGGACGACGGCACCCACACCATCCCGGCAAGCTTGCATGACAGGCCCGACGTGCTGCTCAGCACCATCGAGGGACGCGGACTGAGCCGCAATCGCAACAACACCCTGCGCCATGCCGCCGCCGACATCTGCATCATAGCCGACGACGACTGCCGCTACACTGGGCAGCGCATCCTTCAGGTCAGGCAGGCATATGCCGACCACCCCGAGGCCGACATCATCTGCTTCGCCTCTGAGGACTACGATAGCCATCCCAGGCAGCGATATCCCCACCTCAGCATGGACTATCCCAAAGCCGTCAGGGCAGGCTACTACGCCTCGAGCGTAGAACTCACCTTCCGCCGCAAGTCGGTGGTAGGCCGCATCTGTTTCAACCCCCACTTCGGCTTGGGCGCACCCCGCCTCTGTGCCGGCGAGGAAGACGTATTCTTGGCCGACGCCCTGCGCCAGGGTCTCAAGGCCATCTTCATCCCCAAGGTCATAGTGCAGACAGCCCCGGGCTCAACGGGTCAGGCCTTCCTCACCAATCCCCAGCTACAGCTCACCAAGGGAGCCACCTTCCGCCACTGCTACGGCATCGCCGGCGCCCTGTGGCGCACCCTCAAGGAGGCCGGCTGGTGGTTCGTCCATCGCCGCGCCAACCCCTTCCCCATCCTCTACAGAATGACAAAAGGAGCAATAACCGTTAAACGTTAAACAATAACCAATAACCGTTAACCAATAACCAATCAACCACTGTGCTGCGTGGTTCCCCACGCAGGCCCACCTCTGGGCTCACCTTTCCCCCTGTGCCGCGCGGTTCAGCCGCGCAGATCTACCCCCCCACCCTATGCAACGACTCATTTCACTATATAAGAATCTCTATGCCGCGGAGCCAGCATCCGTCGAGTCCATCACCGGCTCAGGCAGTCCGCGCCAGTACTACCGCATGAGCGACCAGTCGGGCCGCAGCGTAATAGGCACCATCGGCACGTCGCTGGAGGAAAACCGCGCCTTTATCGGCCTGACGCGCCATTTTGAGGAGTGCGGACTGCCCGTGCCCCACCTGCTGGCCGTCAGCCCCGACCAGATGGCCTATCTGCAGGCCGACCTCGGCAGCACCTCGCTCTACCAGGCCGTCAGCCAAGGGCGCGAGAGCGGCGGCAGCTACTCCCCTGCTGAGCAGCAGCTGCTGCGCCAGGCCATAGCCGTACTGCCCCGCTTCCAGATACTCGGAGCACGCGGACTCGACACCTCGCTATGCTACCCCACCCCACGGATGGACAGCATGAGCATAATGTTCGACCTCAACTACTTCAAGTACTGCTTCCTCAAGCTGCTGCCCGCCATCGACTTCAATGAGATATCCCTGCAGCACGACCTTGAGCGCCTCACCGCCGACATCCTCGCCCTCACCGCCGATGGCGAGCCTACGCTCATACTTCGCGACTTCCAGGCCCGCAACGTGATGCTCGCCGACGGACAGCCCTACCTCATCGACTATCAGGGCTGCCGCCTCGGCCCCGTGGAGTACGACCTCGCCTCCTTCCTCTGGCAGGCCTCCGCCCGCTACCCCGCCGAGCTGCGCAACCAACTCATCGACACCTATGTAGAAGCCTCGTCAGGGCTGCGCCCCACCGACGGCACCATGCTCAGGCAACGCCTGCAGCTGATGGTGCTCTTCCGTCTGCTCCAGGTGCTCGGCGCCTACGGATTCCGCGGCCTCCACGAGCGCAAGGCCTACTTCCTCCAATCCATACCGCCAGCCCTCGCCAACCTACGGGAGCTGCTCGCCACCGGCGCCGCCAACAGCTATCCCTATCTGGAGCAGGTGCTCAATTCAATTATCAATTCTCAACTATCAACTATCAACTATCAACTATCAACCCCTCCCTCCTCCCCCCTCACCGTCACCATTTACAGCTTCAGCTATAAGAAGGGAATACCCGACGACCCCTCCGGCAATGGCGGCGGCTACGTCTTCGACTGCCGCTCCACCCACAACCCCGGCCGCTACGAGCCCTACAAGCAGCTCACCGGCCTTGACCGCGAAGTCATCGACTTCCTCGAGAGCGACGGCGAGATACTCCAGTTCCTCAGCCATGTCTATCCCCTCGCAGAACACCACACCGAGACCTACATACGCCGCGGGTTCACCAGCCTGATGTTCAGCTTCGGATGCACCGGCGGCCAGCACCGCAGCGTTTACAGCGCCCAGCACCTGGCCGAACACCTCCGCCGCCTCTATCCCCAGATCAAGATACACCTCATCCACCGCGAGCAAGGCATCGACAAGTATATATAAAACGGTAACAAATATTATTTGAGATTTAAGGTTTAGCGGAAAAGTTAGTACCATATGCCCCCGGCCCTACGGGCCACCCCCTCGCTCCGCGAGGAAATCCATTTCTAATTGCCGCTACGTTCTCAGATTTCTTTTTGTCGGCCCGCGCCATAGCGCGACCACCGACGATATCTTCGCGATACCTTCGGCATTCCCCAGAGGGGACCCCGCTTAGAGGGGGAGTCGGCTAACGGCAATTCTTGACTCTTGGCTAAATCGTCCAATCGTGAAATCGTCTAATCGTCAAATTAAAATGGCTTTGCGGCTCTGCGACTCTGAGACTTTGCGACTAACTAAAAGACTCTCGGCTAAATTGTTAAATCGTGAAATCGTCTAATCGTCAAATTAAAATGGCTTTGCGGCTCTGCGACTCTGAGACTTTGCGACTAACTAAAAGACTCTTGACTCTTGACTGAACGCGAAGCGCGATAACAAAAACAAATAATCCGACTCCTTCTAAAATATGAATAGCAAAATCTCAGCAGCAGCCCTGCTCCTGCCGCTGGCAGCCATGAGCCACGGCAAGCAGAAGCCCAACATCATCTTCGTGCTCTGCGACGACATGGGCTACGGCGACCTCGCCTGCTACGGCCAGCAATACATCCGCACCCCCAACATCGACCGGCTGGCCAGCCAGGGCATGCTCTTCACCCAGGCCTACGCCGGCAGTCCCGTCAGCGCGCCATCGCGCGCCTCCCTCATGACCGGTCAGCACACCGGCCACTGCGCCATCAGGGGCAACAAGGAGTACTGGAGCGGCAGCATACGCTACGGCGAGAACACCGACTATGCCATCAGCGGCCAGCACCCCCTCGACCCCGCCCACATCGTGCTACCCGAGATAATGAAGGACAACGGCTACACCACCGCCCAGTTCGGCAAGTGGGCAGGCGGCTACGAGGGCTCCGCCTCCACCCCCGACAAGCGCGGCATCGACGAGTTCTACGGCTACATCTGCCAGTTTCAGGCACACCTCTACTACCCCAACTTCCTCAACCGCTACAGCCGCGCCCTGGGCGACACCGCCGTGGTGCGCGAGGTGATGGAGCAGAACATCCAGCACCCCATGTACGGCCCCGACTACTTCCAGCGCAGCCAGTACTCCGCCGACATCATCCACCGCAAGGCCCTGGAGTGGCTCGACAGGCAGGACGGCAGCACACCCTTCTACGGCCTCTTCACCTACACCCTCCCCCATGCCGAGCTCGTGCAGCCGCAGGACAGCATACTCGCCGCCTACCGGCAGCAGTTTGCCGACGACAAGACCTACGGCGGCTCCGAGGGCAGCCGCTACAACGCCATCAGCCATGTCCACGCACAGTTCGCCGGCATGATCACCCGCCTCGACGCCTATGTGGGTGAGATAATGGACATGCTCGAGCGCAAGGGCCTCGCCCGCAACACCATACTCATCTTCAGCAGTGACAACGGCCCCCATGAGGAAGGCGGCGCCGACCCCACCTTCTTCAACCGCGACGGCCTGCTGCGCGGCCTCAAGCGCCAGACCTACGAAGGCGGCATACGCATACCCTTCATCGTGCGCTGGCCCGGCCATGTCAGGGCCGGCAGCCGCAGCGACGCCCAGATAGCCTTCTGGGACATCATGCCCACCTTCTGCGACATCATAGGAGTGCGCGACTATGCCACCCGCTACGCCAACCCACAGAAAGAGCGCGACCACTTCGACGGCATATCATTCCTGCCCACCCTGCGAGGCAAAAGCAGGCGGCAACCCGTCCACGACCACCTCTACTGGGAATTTAACGAAACCGACCAAGTAGCTGTACGCAAGGGAGATTGGAAACTCATCAGCCGGGGCGGGACATGCAGCCTCTACAACCTCGCCACCGACCTCCACGAGGACCACGACGTAGCCGCCCAGCACCCCGACATCGTGGAGCAGCTCAAAGCCATCGCCCATCAGGAGCACACCCCCAGCCCATACTTCACCGTCACCATGCCCAAGTGAGACTAATGCCACACCACTTGTCACGGCATCAGTTTGGCAAAAAGCAATACCAAACCCACGGGGAGCAAACGAGACGTTAGCTCCCCGTTCTTTGTAAAGAAAAAAACTAACACAGAGAAGAAACCGCGTAACCTCGTGGAGAGCCCATCAAATCACGCAAAGACAGAGTTTTGCTCCGTGCTCGTTAAAATTCATTCGCGATTAAACTTTAATTTGTTCGCGATTTAATTTCAGTTCATTCGCGATTAAACTTTAATTCATTCGCGATTAAATTTCATTTTCCTCGCGACAAAAATCAGGCTTCTCGCGACAAATTTCTATCTGTTCACTCTAAGATCTGCGGCCCTCGCATTGGGTGCTGCCGAGCGCGCCCTTAGAAATTGTGAGAGCAACATCCTACGACTGTTCTGCAGAATTAGTGATTGTCGTATAAAAAAAAGAAAGAAACTACTTGCAACTGGCGGTTTCTTTCCGTTTTTCGATTTTTCAGCATATCAACCTCCTTACTTCTCTGCTTCTTTTCCGTTCTTCTTCGGCTTTTTGTTGAGGCGGTAAATGATGTGCGCCATGATGTAGCGGGGCAGCGTGTTGCGGTATGTCTCGGTGCGGCCCTGGGAGTTGATGACCTGAGAGATATTGCTGAGTTGATTGAGAATGTCGAAGCCGTCAAGCATAAAGACAAGTCCGTGCTTGGGCAGGCTCTTTGTGATGCGGGCGTTCCACACAAGGTCATTGGTGTTAGAACTGCCGGTGGCGTATCCGCGATGGCTGTACATGGTGAGGTCGGTGGATATTTCAAAGTTGCAGGGCAGCTTGACTGTGGTGGTCAGTCCGTAGTTGAAGTCACAGAGGGTAAAGGCATCGAAGCCTTCACGCGAGGAGGTGACATGGCCGATGCCGAGGTAGCCCTTGGCACCGATAGAGTGCTTGCCGAGTTTGTAGTTGAGTCTGATTGTCTCTGTACCCCACCACGTGTTGACGCTGCTGCGCATAGGGGCTATGGCTGCGTCCTCGCTGATATAATCAACGCCGTGGTCGAGCTTGGCATGGGTAATGGTGTTGAGGGTAAGGCGTTTGCGCTTGTCAAGTGGGCGGCTGTAGTTGATGTCGGCAGCGAGCAGGTAGTTGCCGTCTACGTTTTGCGGCCTGTAGCGGCGTATGCCCGTGGTACGGTCGTAGGTGTAGGCGTAGGCTATGGCATTGACAGTGGTGTTGTATGTCAGGCGGGTGGAGAAGTTCGTCTCTTTCTCGGGGTTATTGGCTTGATACAAGAGGTACATATAGTGCTTGCTGATATTTCTGAGCTTGCTATTGCCTGTATATATGTTGAGCGGGTCGGTAGTATTCTCCACCTCTATGAGGTTAGTCATATTGGGAGTTGTCTGTTCAAGATAGTACAGGTATTCTATTTCGCGCTTGCGGTTTTCCCATTGGCGGTTAAAGAACATCATGGGGGTTAGTAGTATGGCATTACGCCGCGTGATGCCGGAATATACGTTGCCGCGCGTATAGTCCAATCGGTAATGGTGACGGGAGACTGGCATGTTTATGTAAATAGTTGTTCGAGAGTTAAAGGCATCCTCCGACTTCCTTACGCGCTGGTACTGGCAAGCGACGTAAGCTTCCTGATAATTGTCATACTCATGGAGGTCGTAGCTGTTCTGGCGGTCAATGGCACGAAACTTGTACTCGGTCTCCGAGGGCAGTTGCCCCAATATGTGCTCTGTATTCTCCGCCCACTCTGAAAGCTCATCAAGATTGTAGCGAGAGTACTCGCGCCTGAGTATTTTCTGCCCAATCTCACCGCCGACATTGACATTTGTGTACCTGTTCATCAAGAAGTGTATGTTGGGTGTGAGGGCGTAGCTAAGATTTCGGTTAGGGGTGTCGTGAGTGTATACGTTCTGAAAAACAGAAGCGTCGTGCGGTATGTTAGGATATCTGATGCCATACTGGGAGAAGGTCTCATCTTTCTGTGCAGTATATTTTATCTCACCGCTGACACTATAAGATACGCCCGCATACTTTTCCATAATAAATGCATAGAGGGACGACGTGTTTTTCCAGCCTTTATACTTTGTTTCACGTATATAACGGTTAAGCATTATTCTGCGCAGGTTGTCGCCCTGCATGGTGTAGATGCTGTCGAGCAGGGCGCGACTGTCTGCATAGCTGAAGGGGTCGCTGCCAAAGGTGGCACTGAGGTTGCTGCCAAAGCGATTGTAGCGCGAGTAGTCGAAAGATGGTATCAGCTTCACACCGCTGATGCCGTCACTCTGATTGAATTCCAGACGGTGGGAGGTAGAGAAAGCGAGGTTGTCACGACGGCTCTTAGTGCGGTTACGCATGAAGGTGTTACCCTCGGAGAGATAGTTTTCCACCGTGGACTCTGAGTAGTTGTCAGCATCGGTGTATTTCAGCTCAGCGTTGCCGCTGAACTTCTTCATCGTGCGCTTGGGCTTTATGAGATAGTCAACACCTACGGCCTTCTGTGCAAGCAGACCGGTCGGCATCGTCTCAGGTGTCCAGTTGGAGTCTTCGCCAGGCTTGCGCGTGTCGTTGAGATTGTTTAGGTTGGCATAGACGCCCACTCGCGATGCATCTGTAAAGCGCAGGGCAAACAGTCGCGCAAGGTAGCGGTCCTCGCTGCCATAGCCAGCCTCCACATTGCCTATCCAGCCGATGGAATACTGCTTCTTGAGGTTCACGTCCAGTACATAGTCGCCGTCCTTGCGGCCCATTGCCTGCTGCATGGCATCCAGACGGTCATAGACCTTGATGTTCTTTACCATATATGCCGGCAGGTTCTCCAGCATTATCTTGTTTTTCCCTTTGAAGAAATCCTCGCCGTTGAGTAGAAGTGCATCAACGTGCTTACCATTAATTGTAATTTCGCCGTCATCACTAAGTTCTGCTCCAGGCATCGATTTGATGAGATTGTCGAGCATCGAGCCCTCGGCCAACTGGAAGGCATCGGCATTATAGACTATGGTATCGCCTTTATGATAGAATTTTATCTGCGTGGCTTTAACTGTTGCGGCACCAAGTATCTGATCTTTCTTACTGCGTTTAATGTTGGCATTGAACGCAAACCTCATTTGCTCAATCTTCTTGAATGGCTTCACATGGTATTCCTGCACAGTGGGTTCATACCCGTCTTTCTGGAAAACAAAGTGTAGCATTCCTCCTTGGGCCGGAATAGTTGCTATCCAGTAGCCGGCTTCGGAATTACCTGTAGGACGATAATTGCGGTCTGTCTTTGATTCTGCAATAAGCGTCGTGTCTGAATAAATAGACACCTCTACATCATATAGAATCTCTTGCGTAATGTTATCCTTTACAAGGCCGTAAATCATCTTGCCATTCTGGACATCCCTGCCTTGCGCCATGTCTCCCTTGCTCTGAACGGAGATTTTGTTGCCGTTTACTTTCACCTTTACGGGCAGGCCCTTGCATACCATCCTGACAGCATCGGGGACGCTGAGGTTCTTTACGTTGGCATAGGTGCGCAGATCGGCCAAGCCATCTGCGAGGACGGCTATGGTGTACTCACTCTGTCCCTGCTCAATGGTGCGCAGAGCCTCAGTGAGCGGAGTATTGTTGAATTTGCGGGTAATCTGCGCCATGCAGACTACGTACGATATACAACAGACAGCGAGAATAGTCAGGCGTTTCATTGCGCGTTACTTCTTCGGCTTCTTTGCAAACTTATAGAAGGCGTGGAGCATTACATAGCGGTGGACGGAGTTGTACCATGTCTCGGTGCGGCCCTGCTCATTGATGGTGCGACGGATGTCCTTGATGCCGTTGAAGATGTCGAAGCCGTCGAGGATCATGGTGAGCTTACCGTGGAAGAAACTCTTTGACAGACGTGCGTTGCAGACGAATGCGGCCTCGTTCATGTTGGGGTCGTTATAGCCTGTGCGCAACGTGGCGGAGAAGTCTGCTGCAAGCTGCATCTTCCACGGCAGGGGGATGGTGGCGTTGGCTCCCAGCAGCCAGTTCTCGCAATTAACGGTCTCGAAGTTCTGTCGGTCGCTGCGGGCGTTTATCCAGTTCACTCCGAACCTGCCTCCAAAGGCGTATTGCTTTATCTTGTAGCTCAGACTCAGTTCCTCGCTGGCATTGGCGTTGCGCACACTGCTCCTTACTGCATAGGGAAGGTCTGTGCTCACAAGGTCGGCAGAGTTGGCATAGCCTACGGTGGTGGCGTTGCTCAGGAACAGACGCTTGGCCTTGTCGAGCGGTCGGTTAAGGCGGTAGGTGGCTGAGAGTGTCCAGTTGCCGTTGATGTTCTCGGGCTGATAGGTGGTGACACCCGTCTGGCTGTCGTAGGTGCGGCTCATGGCGATGGCGTTCTGCATGATATGCCAGTCGATATTTAAGGATGATGTGCTGCCCAGCTGTTGCTGCTTCCACTCCTTACGGAAGGCGAAGCGGTGGTGATGCGTGTCCCTGAGGTTCTCATTGCCCGTGCTGACGTTGAGCGGGTCGGTATCGTCACGGATAGGCAGGAGGTAGAGCATGTCGGGGGCGTCATGAGAGAGTGACCAGGACAGGTTATAGCCGAATATTTCTATAGAAGCGTTTGGCTCGAAGAATGTAAGGTGACGGTGGCGATTGCGAATGTTGAGGATGTCACGTTTATAATTAAGACGATCATTTTGGAGCCTGATGGGCAGGTGGAAGCTGAAATTGAACTTATTCACATAATAATGGTCACCATTAGTGCCGATGTCCTTATAACCTCTAAACGAAGTCCAGATGTCAAAAGTATTAGTACCAGTAAAAAGCGCAGAATTGTAGGAGTTTTGTGCATCTATGGCGAGTTGCATCTCATCGCGGGTGGAAGGAAGGTCATCAATAGCCTTGCCAGCGCTCTGCGACCAGTCAGTCAGTTTCTCTAACAGATAGCGGTTACGGTCGCCCGTGGTGTACTGCTGACGGTAGGTGTGGATTAGGCCAAATGCAAGCGTGCGGAAGCCTTCTTTAAATTCCATTCTGTCATTAAGGTGGGTTTTGATGTCATAATCATAATTATGGCTTCGCATATATATATAATTGTGGTGGAAAACATTGTCGACACTACCATTAGGATAAGTAAGATTGTAAAGAGAATAGTTTTTCTCCTTATTATTCTCGTAGGCGTAGTTTCCTTCCCACTTGACAAACCAATTTCCGGGCAAGGGAAATCCAGGCGAAGCGTACCAATAGCCGTTGGTGCGCAGACGGTTCCGGTCACCTTTTCCCTCGTTCTCAACTCTATTGACTATGGATTGGGTAAGTGCAGAACTTCCGCCATAAAGGAATATGCTGTCAACGGCTGCGCCTCTGTACCGCTCGTATGGCTCACGGTTTAACTGTGCCTGCATGGAGAGAGAGTTGCTTTTCTGGTTAAGATATTCCAGCTTAGGCTCGAACCTGAAGAACGATACATCGCCAAAGAGGTCTGCCCTCCACTGGAAATGACCATTGGCATTGATAATATCCTCACACAACTTACCTGTATTATGAGAGCGCGACCACATATCACTATTCTGGAGATAGCGGAGACGGGAGCCTTTGCTCTCGGTGTTCACATCCTTGTGCTGAGCATGGAGTTCAAGGCCAAGATCCATCTTCTGTTTGGGAATGCTGAGACTCCACATGGCTCCGCCTTTCTTGCGGGTGCTCATACCGTCATATATAAAATCCTGCTTCCAGTCAGTACTCTCACCCGGGTTGCGGTTGTCATTGGTGTTATTCATATTGGCATAAATGGCGAAACGCGAGTTGGTGGTGAAACGCAGGGCGAACAAACGCGCCAACCAGCGGTTATCCGTGCCGAGGCCACCTTGTATGTTCGCTGCCCAGCCGGTATTGAACTCACGCTTGAGCCGCACATCCATTACCAGTTCCTTGTCCTTTTCGCTGACCTTCATTCCTGAAGCCTGCTGCTCCTCCGTCTCACGGCGAAAGACTTTTATCTTGTTGACCATATAGGCCGGCAGGTTTTCGAGTGCAATGGCAGGGTCGCCCTTAAAGAAGTCCTTGCCGTTGACCAACAGTGACTGCACGAACTCGCCGTTCACATATATCTGATTATCCCTTATCTCTGCCCCTGGCAGCTGACGTATGAGGCCGTCGAGCATTGAGCCTTCTGCCAACTTGAAAGCTCCGGCATTATAAACTATGGTATCGTTGTCCACCACCATCTTTACCAATGATGCCTTGACTGTGGCCGTGCCTAGCATTATGTCATTGGCAGCGGTGTTAATCTGTCGGTGCATACTTATTGTCTTAGTAGTATACCAACTTTGGCCTTTCCTAAAGCGCAGGTTTATGAACGCATCGCGAAATCCAGGTTTGGAAAACTTTACTATATAGCTGTTATAGGATGGCAGACCATCTATCTGGTACATCCCGTGTCCCCAACCATAATCCATGGAGAAGCCACTACCCACAACCATGCTATCGAGCGTCATCACTTCAACTAGTACACTGTCAAGCCCTGTCCTGTAAAGAGGGTCGTAAACATCGCCTTTGACGTGGTAGCCGTCTTGAGCTTTGTTTACAAGCCCCTTCTTCTTTGCCTTCTCTACCTTGCTCTGCACGGAGATTTTGTTGCCGTTTACTTTCACCTTTACGGGCAGGCCCTTGCATACCATCCTGACAGCATCGGGGACGCTGAGATTCTTCACGTTGGCATAGGTGCGCAGATCGGCCAAGCCGTCGGCGAGGACGGCTATGGTGTACTCACTCTGTCCCTGCTCAATGGTGCGCAGGGCCTCAGTAAGCGGAGTATTGTTGAATTTGCGGATAACCTGCGCCTGAAGCGTCTGGGCGGCTATCAGTAGCAGCATAATCAACAGTTTTTTCATAGAGCATCCTCCTCATCAACAGCCTCAACAAAGATGGTGTCGCTCTGAAGGGTGAGCTGCAAGCCGTCGAACATGTTCATCCCTGCTATGAAATCGGCAAGCGGTTTGTCAGGCTCCCATGTCAGCAGGAAAGTCATGTCCCGGGTCTCGTCACTGCGGAAGAAGACTGCCTTGTCGTAGTGGGCAGAGACAACAGTGAGGATGCTGTCAAGGCGCACACCGTCGAAGCGGACGGAATCCGCAGGCAGATCGTTGGCCGTTGACCATTGGTTGTCGGTTATAGAACTTTGGACTTTGTGGCTTTGTGGCTTCAATATCAGGACAGTGGCGAGAGCTATGCCCGAAAGCAGTACGATGCCTGCAAACACGGCGGCGATTCTGCGGAAACGGATATTGAACACACCGGACTTGAGCTTGACAGACGAAGAGGCGGCAAGATTTTCCTTCTTTTCCCCTACGCCGCTTGCTACAGGCGAATGCTTGGGGCGCAGCAACTCCGCAGCCGTCTGCATATCTTCATAGTATTTCCTGCACTCGGTGCACTGGGCGATGTGATTTTCACACTCTGCCTTGATTTGTGGATCTACCTCCTTGTCAAAGAGATCGCAAACCATATCCCTGAAATCATTGCAATCCATAGTCTTTCGTTGTTTGTTGGTTTATAGAAAGGGCATCATTCCCTGTTTTATCTTCTCCATTCCGTATCTGAAGCGCGACTTCGCCGTGGGCAGCGCAACGCCGAGGATATCTGCTATCTCCTGGAAACTCTTGTCGCCATAGTATCGCAGGCGGATAGTCTCAGCCTGTTCCTCCGGCAGGGTATCCAACAGTTGGTTGATGCGGCGGTATTCCTGCTCAAAGTCATCGTCTTCAGAAACCATTGGCTCTGGCTGGCTGTCAATGGCAACGGTAGGCATGCGCCTGGCCTCACGCAGCCGGCTGACGCAGATATTGGCTAGTGTACGGTAGAGATAGGCAGACAGATTGCGAACCTCCGCATTGCCGCCTCGCTCTCGTGGCTCTTTGAAGTCGGCACCAACTCCTCTGACAGCCGACGAGTCACTCGCGATGCCTTCATCATTGCTCTCGCCTAACCGCCGGTGAAGCATGACGAACACATCCTGCACGGCATCTTCTGCATCATCAATACTCCCCAGCCTATAGCAGGCGTATTGTAGCATTTCCTGCCGTTCCGCGGCCATCAGCTGCTCTGCCTCCTTTAGGGTTCTATTGGTGTCGGGCAATGTCATTCTTACGTCCTATTTACATATATCTGACGCAAAAATACCGAAAAAGATTTAATCTGATACAAAAAAAATAGGCTAACGGAGAGAAGGATGCAAAAATGAAAAATGGAAAAATGAAAGAATGGAAGAATAGACTTTAGATATAGTATTCTGCGGAGTCGATGAGTCCGGCGCGTAGGGCGTAGCGAGTGGCTTCGTAGGCGGTGTTGATACTGAGCTTGCGGAAGATGTTCTTGCGGTGGGTGTTGACAGTGTGGAAGCTGGAGTAACGCGCCTGGGCTATCTCCTTGGTGGTCTTGCCCTGGGCTATCTCACGCAGTATCTCTGTCTCGGTCTTGGTGAGAGCGACTATCTTCGTTTCGCGGCGGGAGGGCACGCTGAGCAGCTGCTCCATCATAGCGTTGCAGACAAAACGCTGCCGACGGGCGGCAAGACGCAGGGCCTGGTCGATCTCGTAGGCATCGCACTGCTTGCCTACCAGGCTGAAGGCGCTGCCCTCGGCGGAGACGCGCGAGATGAAGTCGTCGGTGAGCTCGTCGCTGAGCAGCACCCAGTGGACGTTGCGGAACCGCTGGCGCATCATGAGGAGTTCCTCTACGTCCTTGAGGTCGAAGAGGGTGAAGTCGAGGACTACAACGGGCGGAGCGGCAGGACACTCGCGCTCAAGGAGGGCGATGAGCTGCTGCTTACTCTGCACGGCGAGCACCTCGGCACCGTCGAGGCGGCGGCAGAGGGCCTCTACGCCCAGCCGCGTCAACTCTTGATTGTCTGCAAGGATGTAAAGCATAACAGGTGCAAAGGTAGTAATTATATTTGAGATTTGAGGTTTGAAGTTTGAGGTTTATTACCATGTCCGGGAGTGTGCCGCACAGCCAAACTGCGCGGCACACTGACAGAAGAAAAGAAATGCCACGCGGGGAAACCGCGCGGCATTGTGGTTAATGGTCAATGATCAATGGTCAATGGTCAATGGTTCAGAGCGGGTATTGCCGCTTCGCTCTCAAAGGCTCGTGCAAGTTTCGCTCCGGCTTCGCCGACTGCGAAAGAGCCTTTTCGCGATACCTGCGGCATTGCCGCTTCGCTCTCAAAGGCTCGTACAAGTTTCGCTCCGGCTTCGCCGACAGCGAAAGAACCTTTTAGCGAAATCCTTTTACAAAGGGTATTGCCGCTTCGCTCTCGCCTACGCTTTTCGCACCCGCGCCTAAAGAGCCTCCTGGCTCTTTCGAGACGGCGCGACCATGCTGCTTCGGCTCGCGATACCCTTTTACAAAGGGTATTCTTCGAAGGCGTAGAGGACGGTGGAGAGGTAGCGCTCGCCGGTGTCGGGGAGGATGGCTACTATCTTCTTGCCCTTGTTCTCGGGGCGCTGTGCGAGCTGGCGTGCGGCTGCCACGGAGGCTCCGGCACTGATGCCTACGAGCAGGCCCTCGGTGGCAGCGAGCTGGCGACTGGTGAGGATGGCATCGTCGTTGTCAATGGTGATGACTTCGTCGATGACTGCGCCATCATAAGTCTTAGGCACGAAACCGGCTCCGATGCCCTGGATCTTGTGGGGACCGGGCTGACCGCCGCTGAGCACCGGCGAGCTAGCGGGCTCGGCGGCGACTACCTTGATATTGGGATTGAACTCCTTGAGCCTCTTGCCTGCTCCACTGACGGTGCCGCCGGTGCCAACGCCGCCGACGAGGATATCGACCTGGCCGTCGGTGTCGCGCCATATCTCGAGGCCGGTGGTAGCATAATGGGCTGCGGGGTTGGCGGGGTTCTCAAATTGCTGAAGGATGACGGAGTCGGGTATCTGGCTCTTGAGCTCATTGGCGCGGGCTATGGCGCCCTTCATGCCGTCCTTGCCGGGAGTGAGGTCGACGGTGGCTCCGTAGGCCTTGACGAGGTTGCGGCGCTCGATGGACATGGAGTCGGGCATGGTGAGGATGAGCTTGTAGCCCTTGACGGCGCTGACGAAGGCGAGGCCTACGCCGGTATTGCCGCTGGTGGGCTCGATGATGGTGGCGCCGGGGGTGAGCGTGCCGTCACGCTCGGCTGCCTCAATCATAGCAAGCGCCACGCGGTCCTTGACGCTGCCTGCGGGGTTGAAATACTCGAGTTTGCCGATGATGGTGGCATTGAGGTTCTTACTCTGATTGTAGGCGCTGAGCTCCAGCAGCGGAGTATTGCCTACGAGTTGGGTGAGTTGGGTTGCAATCTTTGTCATGAGTGTATGGTTTTTAGGATTTTTTATAGGAACTATAGGTACTATAGATAGAAACTATATTTTATTAAAGGCTTGGTCGAGGTCGGCGATGATGTCGTCGATATGCTCCACGCCAATGGAAAGGCGCACTGTCTGGGGGGTGATATGCTGGGCTGCGAGCTCCTCTGGCGAGAGCTGAGAGTGGGTGGTGGTGTAAGGATGGATGACAAGGCTCTTAACGTCGGCCACATTGGCCAGGAGGGAGAAGATCTGGAGGTTGTCGATAAACTTCCACGCATCGTCCTGCGTTCCCTTAATCTCAAAGGTGAAGATGGATGCTCCGCCCTGGGGGAAATACTGGCGGTAGAGCTGATGGTCCCTATGGTCAGCGAGGGCAGGATGATTGACCTTGGCAACCTTGGGATGGTTGCTGAGGTAGGCAACCACCTTGAGGGCATTGTCGACATGGCGCTCTATGCGCAGGGGAAGACTCTCGACGCCCTGCAGCAGAATCCATGCATTAAATGGGGAGATGGCTGCGCCGGTATCGCGAAGCAGAACGGCACGGATGCGTGTGACGAAGGCTGCGGGGCCCGCCACATCGGCAAAGACGGCGCCGTGGTAGGAAGGATCGGGCTTTGCCAGGGTGGGATATTTGTCAGCATAAGCCTTGAAGTCGAAGCGGCCGCCGTCAACAATCACTCCTCCAAGGCTGGAGCCGTGGCCGCCGATGAACTTGGTGGCGCTGTGTACCACGATGTCGGCGCCGTGATCAATGGGGCGCACGAGTATGGGGGCGAAGGTGTTGTCAACAATGAAGAGAATGCCATGACGATGGGCTATGGCGGCAATGGCGTCGAGGTTGGTGACGTCGGAGTTGGGGTTGCCCAGGGTTTCGGCATAGATGACCTTGGTGTTGGGCCGAATGGCTGCCTCGAGGCTGTCGAGGTCGTTGACGTTGAGTATGGTGAAGTCAACGCCCTGGGTGGAGAGGGTGTGGGTGATGAGGTTGTAGGTGCCACCATAGAGATTGTCGGCGGCGATGAGGTGGTCGCCCTGCTGGAGCACGTTCTGCAAGGCATAGGTGATGGCGGCGGCGCCACTGGCCACTGCCAGTCCTGCCACGCCTCCCTCGAGGGCTGCCACGCGCTGCTCAAAGACTGCCTGGGTGGAGTTAGTGAGGCGACCGTAGATGTTGCCGGGGTCGCGGAGGCCGAAGCGGTCGGCGGCGTGCTGTGAGTTGCGGAAGACGTAGCTCGTGGTCTGGTAGATAGGTACCGCGCGTGCGTCAGATGCGGGATCAGGAGTCTCCTGCCCTACATGGAGGGCGAGGGTCTCAACGTGAAGGCTTTTCTGTGACATAGTTGTAATGTTTAAAGTTGTTTCGAATTTCTGGTGCAAAGGTACGACGACTTTTCTGCCCCCACAATACCACATGAGGGGCAAATTGCATACCACACTCATGGTATGACCGACATACCTTATATAATGCCACACCTTTTATATATTACGCGCGCGAGGAGACTCCGCAAAAAAAACGATAGCCTTAACGTTTTTTAACGCAAAATGATGACACATTTCTGCGATACTCTTGTATATATAAATAGAGAACCACATCATATAAATGCATAAACAATGAGATTTACTGATTTTCGAAACTCAGCCTGCGCCATTGTGATGGCCGCCTGCTTCTGCACATTACAGGCGGAGGCTAAACTGAAGCAAATGAACGTAACCGTAAACAAACCCGGCACCCTGGCCGAACTGCTGACACAGAAACAAATCGATAAGATGGGTGCCCTGTCTCTCAGCGGCACTATCAACGGTAAGGACCTTCGCTTCCTTCGCACACTGATGGGCGTTGCCGACAGCCTTACCGATGAGAGCAATCCCATAGTGCGCAAACAAAGGCTGGAGAAATTGAACTTAAAGCGTGTGAAGATGGCTACGGGCGGTGGCCAATATCGGCGCGGAAACGGCATCGGTCTGGCTTGGCTGTTTCCATCGTTTGCTTTTGAGGACTGCAATGTAGGCGAGGTTGTGATGCCCGACAGTGTGCCCCATCTCCATGACGGCACATTTCACCGTAGCACAGTGGAACGCGTGGTGTTGGCCGAGAATACTATGGTCGCCTCGCAGGCCTTTGATGACTGCCCGAAACTGAAAGAGATTGTTTTTCCACAATATCTGACTGAGCTTAGTAGTAATGCGATAAGCCATTGCCCTGGACTGCAGACCCTAAACATACACGCGGCAGGATTCATATCAGCTGGCGGTAGCATCAACAACTGTGAGAACCTCAAGGAGATAACCGTTGACGGCATATTGGGACATATTGACGGATGGGAAACCTTCCAGCACTGCCCCAGTCTGGAAACGATAACATTTAAGGGCTATGTAGTCAGCACTGGCGGCGACAAGTGGCTTCTCGATTGTCCCAAACTAAAGAATGTCATCTTTGAAAAGGCCGTATGTTGCACTTACTTCGGCGACACACAGAGTCCGGCCTTTCAAGGTTACACGCTGAAGGGTCCCGTCTTCAAAAGCGGCAGGAAAGACTTCATAGCCGAGTCCGACAATGACAGCATTGCCGACAGTGTACTGATAGAGAAATATCTTCCCGTGTTTAAGGACATCACCAGGGAGGCAAGGGTGTTTGACAAAACAATAGACACCGAAGCACATTACTTGCCCAACGATATATTGAGGATGTTATATGTGTACACCCACGACCGCAACGCAGTGATAGCCGCATATCGCAAGATAGTCACAGAAGAAGATAGCCCCAAAGCATATATGGAACTGAGCAACATGCCCATGGACTGGCTCGCCGACGATGCGGAATACAAGGCCATCTTTGAAAAAGCCCGCCGCGATGCCGACTTCATACAGATTCTCAGGGACGCTCCCGCCTATGAGCACGAGACCGACACACTGCCCGCCTTCACCTACGACTTTGACAATCCCAAGCTTAAGATAGTGCGCGACTCACTCCGTCTCGACAGCATAGCAGGCAACGGCGATGAGATATCACGCATAAAGAACCTGATGTACTGGCTGCACAACACCATCCGCCACGACGGCAGCTCCAGCTGGCCCCAGTGCGACTTTAACGCATGGGACCTCTACAAACTCGCCAAGCGTGAGAACCGTCCTTACAACTGCCGCTTCCTGGCCATGATGCTCACCGACTGCTATCTGGCTCTCGGCATTCCGGCGCGCTTTCTTACCTGCGCCTCAAAATGGAAGCAGGACGAAGACTGCCACGTGACTGTGATGGTATGGAGCCGTCAGCTAGGAAAATGGGTTTGGATGGACCCTTCGTTTGCCGCCTACATAACTGACGAGAACGGACTGCTCCTGCATCACGGCGAGGTGAGGGAGCGGCTCATCAGCGGCAAGCCTCTTGTACTCAACGAAGACGCAAACTGGAACAATGAGAACAAACAGACAAAGGAGGACTACCTTGAAAACTATATGGCCAAGAATCTCTACACTCTCAGCTGCCATCTCAACAGCCGCACCGAAGCCGAAAGCGGACAGCGCATACATGACCACGTCGCGCTCATTCCATCCGGAACTGAGTACAAGTATGGAAGCAAGTATGTCACCTCCAATGACCGGTACTTCTGGCAGGAGCCTTTAGAGTGAGGAGTTAGGAGTGAGGAATTAGGAGTGCATAAGGCCCGGCAGGCGCTATCAAATATTTACCTCGCCGATAGAAACGAGCTTGTTGACGATAGCATAAATGGTAATGCCGGCAGAGCTCATTGGAACTCTGCCGGCAATATTATATAAGGTGTATGGATACTACTCCGTTGCCTTGGGACCTTCACCTATAGGCACCCACTGATCGCGCGGCTCGTCCATCTGGTGAATCTGGCCGTAGATGGTGGTCTTGTTCTTGTAGGTCTCGACGGTGGAGAGCTTGATCTTCTCCCAGAGGTCCTCGTCGGTAAGGTTCTTGTAGTAGTTATGTACCTCGATGGTGATGCCGTCGTCGCCCTCTGCACGCAGTGCCTTGAGCATCTCGGCGGTCACGCCTGCCACGTCAATGGTGATGCAGTCGGCCTTGTGCTCAATGGTTACCAGGACGGGGTACTTATCGTTGCCCTCATTCCTGTAGTAGTAGGCCTCGTAGGTGCGGATGGCGAAGTCGTCCTGATCCATGATATAGGCCTGCTCGATGGGAATGGTGACACGTACGTTGACGGTATCGCGGATATGGATGGTGGTCTTTATCTCGTTCCAGTCGTCGTGATCCTGATGGTGGATGTCAACCTCTACCTCGCCGTCGAGAGTCTTGGTATCGACTACATCCTCGATGTCCTCAATGGTGGGCTCATTGATGATGGACACCTCGGGGGTGATGAAGCAGATGATGTCGTTGATATCGCGGTCGCCATGCTCCTGGTCCTCGAAGCCGATGAAGGTCTTCTCACCGTCGGAGAAGGTGGAGCCGTGGATGCCGCCGTCGTCAAACTTGTCGCAATCGGCACCGTCCTTGAGGTTGAGCTCCTTCCAGGTGTAGAACTGACCGGAGTACGCCCTGTTCTGATGGATGTATCTGGCATCGTTCTCTGCACGAACGTAGAAGCCGAAGACATATCCCTCAGGGATGCAGAGGGTGTAGCCCTCAGCGTCCTTAGACTTGGTGATTTCCACATAAGTGCCTGGTCTGGGATAGGGGTCACCCTTCCACTTGACCTGCTCCATATCCCAGAAATCGAGGGTGTGGAGCTCCATGTTCTCATCATAGTAGAAGAGGCCTATCACATCGTCGTAGGCTACTGAGGAGTGGACAGGATAGAAGTTAAGAGGTGTGCCGTCGCTGACAAAGACGCAGTTGACGGAGAAATTGCGCAGTCCCTCGGGAATCTGCTTATACTGGCCGGTCTTGATGTCGTAGTATTTGTCAATGTTGGCCTGCTTGTAGGGGAAATATTTAGTAAAGAAATTGACATCGGCTCCGGTGAAGGTCTTGGTAGCCTTATAGACGGAGACGTTGGCATCCTGGGCAATATAGTCGCTCTCCTCGACCATGGTGGTCATGGGGATGAACTGGTTGGAGCGAGTGGTGCCCAAAAACACTTCAGTGGTGTTGGGAGCCGGCGGGGTTACGGGTTTGTCGTCGATGTCAACTACAGAGTCTCCAGAAGAACAGGCGCTGAGCATTGCCGCGAAGGCAAGCATTGAGAAAAGTTTTTTCATCATATCAACGAATAAATATTAAACAATTATACATTTTATCGCAAAGTTAATACTTTCTCCGCAAAAACATATATTTTTTTGAAAAAAAATTGATATCGGGAGAATTTTTACTCAACGCCTCGCTTTTTTGCTATATGCTGCTTACCTCTCCGAGGGTTACGAGCTTATTGACGATGGCATAAATGGTAATGCCGGCAGAGCTCATTGGAACTCTGCCGGCAATATTATATAAGGTGTATGGATACTACTCCGCTGCCTTGGGACCTTCACCTATGGGCACCCACTGATCACGCGGCTCGTCCATCTGGTGGATCTGGCCGTAGATGGTGGTCTTGTTCTTATAGGTCTTGACGGTGGAGAGCTTAATCTTCTCCCAGAGGTCCTCGTCGGTGAGGTTCTTGTAATAGTTGTGTACCTCGATGGTGATGCCGTCGTCACCCTCTGCACGCAGTGCCTTGAGCATCTCGGCGGTTATGCCAGAAACATCGATGGTGATGCAGTCGGCTTTGTGCTCAATGGTTACCAGGACGGGATACTTGTCGTTGCCCTCATTCCTGTAGTAGTAGGCCTCGTAGGTGCGGATAGCAAAGTCATCCATCTCCATGATATAATCCTGCTCAATGGGGATAGTGACGCGCACGTTGACGGTGTCGCGGATGTGGATGGTGGTCTTTATCTCATTCCAATCGTTGTGGTCCTGATGGTGGATGTCCACCTCAACCTCGCCGTTGAGCTTCTTAGGCTCAATGATGTCCTCGATGTCGTCGGGAGTGGGATTGTTGATGATGGGCACCTCGGGAGTGATGAGGCATATCACGTCGTTGAGATCCTTGTCGCCGTTCTCCTGGTCCTCGAAGCCGATATATGTATTACCGTCAATAGCATATGTAGAGGCGTGGATGCCGCCATCGGTACGATGGTCACAGTCGGCTCCATCAGCAAGGTTGAAAGCACGCATGGTATAGAACAGACCTGAATATTTTCTGTTCTGATGAACATATGCTGCCTCGTTGGGGGAATGAATATAGAAGCCGAACACATAGCCCTCGGGCACATTGAGGATATAACCCTCGGCATCCTCAGTGATGGTGATCTCAGCGAAGACGTTGTAAGGCTTCCAGCCTACCTCCTGCATATCCCAGAAATCCATGGTATGGAACTCCATGTTCTCGTCAAAATAGAATATGCCGATTACGTCGTCATACTTCACCGATGAGTGGATGGGATAGAATTTGTAGGGCTTGCCCTCGCTGACATAGACGAAATCTATGGAGAAATTCTCCAGACCCTCCGGCAGATTCTTATACTCGCCGGTATTGACATCGTAATACTTGCCTACATTGTTCTCTCCAAGGGGGAAATACTGGTTGAACGTCTCAGTGGAGGCGCCGGTGTAGGTTTCTGTGGCCTTGTAGATGGACACGTTCTCGTCGCGGGCTACATAATCTTCTTCTCCCACCATGGTGGTCATGGGGATGAACTGGTTGGAGCGAACGGTACCCATGTAAACCTCGGTAGTCTTGGGGGCCGACGGAGTTACAGGGCTGTCATCAATGTCAACTACTGAATCACCGGAAGAACAGGCGGTGAGCATTGCCGCGAAGGCAAGCATTGAGAAAAGTTTTTTCATCATATCAATGAATAAATATTAACAAATACACATTATGTCGCAAAATTAATACTTTCTCCGCAAAATCACATGATTTTTTTGAAAAAAAATTGTTGTCATGAAAATTCTTACGAAAAACCGCCCATTTTGCTATATGCTGCTTACTTCTTCAAGGGTTACGAGCTTATTGACGATAGCATAAATGGTAATGCCGGCCGGAGAATGGATCTGTAGCTTGCGGGCTATGTTGCGGCGGTGGGTAGTGACGGTGTTGATGGAGAGGCATAAGCGGTCGGCAATCTCCTTGTTGGACATGCCCTTAGCTACGCAGCTGACTATCTCCTTCTCGCGGGCGGAGAGCTCCTCGCCTACCCTCTTCTGCTCGGTGCATTCCTGCTCAGCGACCTGGGGCCTTGAGGCATGTACACGCTCAAGCCTATGGACGGCGGGGGCAAAGATATTGTCCTCCACACAGCAGTGGATAGATAGGTCTTCCTCTGCCTGATAGATGGAAATGATGACTGAGTTGAGACGCTCGTTGTTCTCGGTCTGAGGATAATATTGGATGAAGAGTTTCTTGAGCTCACGCAGCTTGCTATTGATGCTCTCATTGTGGCGCGAGAGCAGATGGCCGCGCTCGGCGGGAAGCTGCGGGCGGCTGCCCTCCACCAGATTGTTGACATAAGTGAAGACGGTGGTCTCCTCATACTCCATGTGCTTGCGCACCTCCTCCACATACTCATCGAAGAACTTGAGCACGAGGAAAGCTATCTCGTTCTTCACCGAGCAGTCGATGGCGTTGAGCAGATGCCAGCGGATATGGGGAAAGAGGTAGTCTAGGAAATAGCTATGGGTGCGTCTGAGATAATCGAGCACCGACGGCACGCTGATGTCGCTGACGTCCTGCGGATAGTTGGCAGCGCCGTCTTTGACATAATTCATCACGGCAAGGAATGTGGCGGTGTCAACGCCACACTGGCGGCACACCTGTTCAATAGTTTTCTCTCCAAAGCCCAGCGTGATGCCAAAGCGGCTCATCACCTGGAGGAGGCGATAATCATTTTGGAGCACATAACTCAGCTTGTCGGCGGGAGAATAGTTGGTTGACATTTTGTGAGAGGTAATATGTGGGATGTAAACTGCAATGCAAAATTAGGGATTTTTAGTCATACGGAAACGATAAAAATGCGTTTTTAAATCCCAGATAACGCATAAATACTAACTAATGGGTATTGTGCGTATAAATATAAAGGTGTACTTTTGCATCGCAATGAAACTGTCAGAACTAAAGACCGGCGAGCTGGGCGTAATCGTAAGAGTGATGGGCCACGGAGGTTTCCGCAAGAGGATTGTGGAGATGGGCTTCATCAAGGGCAAGACCGTAGAGGTGCTGCTCAATGCTCCACTGCACGATCCAGTGAAATACAAGGTCATGGACTACGAAGTGAGCCTGCGCCGTGCCGAGGCTGAGCTGGTGGAGGTGGTCAGCGAGGAGGAAGCCCGCGAATGGGAACGCAACCTCGGCGACACCCAGTCGCCGCTGACCGGCACGGGTGACTCACCCATGCACCGCCTGGCCAATCTCAAGGGCCATGAGCTGAGCGTGGTGCTTGTGGGCAACCCCAACTGCGGCAAGACGAGCCTCTTCAACATTGCAAGCGGCGCCCACGAGCGGATAGGCAACTACTCCGGAGTGACAGTGGACGCCAAGGCCGGCCACTTCGACACCGAGGGCTACCACTTCAGCATAGTGGACCTGCCGGGCACCTACTCGCTGTCGGCCTACACCCCTGAGGAACTGTATGTGAGGAAATACATCATCGAGCAGCACCCTGACCTGATCATCAACGTGGTGGACGCCAGCAACCTGGAGCGCAACCTGTACCTTACCACCCAGCTCATCGACATGGACGTGCCGATGATTATGGCTCTCAACATGTACGACGAACTGCGCGACAGTGGCAACAATCTAGACATGCAGCTGCTAGGCACCCTGCTCGGCGTGCCTATAGTGCCTACCGTGGGCAGGACCGGCGAAGGAGTGGGTGAACTGTTTCACCAGATTATCGAAATTGTGGAGGGGCGGCAGAAGACTGCCCGCCATATCCACGTGAACCATGGCCACCTGCTGGAAGAGAAGATTGAACGCGTAGAAAACCTCATCCGCATCAACCCCGAGCCGCACCAAAACTACTCCGGACGATTCCTTGCCATCAAGATGCTGGAAAACGACCGCCAAGTGGAAAGCATCATCAGCCAACTGGACAACGCCGGGGACATAACGGCTGAGCGCAACAGATGCCAGCAGGAGATAAAAGATGAGATACACGAAGACAGCGAGTCCGCCATCACCGATGCCAAGTACGGATTTGTGCAAGGGGCGATAAAGGAGACTTTCAAGAAGGGCCACCACTTCAAGCGCCAGATGACCGAGCACATTGATGCCGTGGTCACCCACCGCATATGGGGCTACCCCATATTCCTGGCACTGATGTATTTGATGTTCTTCTGCACCTTCAACATCGGCCAATATCCCATGGACTGGATTGATGCGGGAGTAGAATGGCTGGGCTGCGCCGTCAGCAGCTGGATGCCCGAGGGACCGCTGCGCGACCTGATTGTGGACGGTATCATCAGTGGCGTGGGAGGAGTGATAGTCTTCCTACCCAACATCATGATACTCTACGCCTTCATCTCGTGGATGGAGGACAGCGGCTACATGGCACGCGCTGCCTTCATAATGGACAAGATTATGCACAAGATGGGACTGCACGGCAAGTCGTTCATCCCGATGATTATGGGCTTTGGCTGCAACATACCCGCCATTATGGCCACCCGCACCATTGAAGACCGCAAGTCGAGGCTCATCACCATGCTGATAGTGCCGCTCATGTCTTGCTCTGCCCGACTGCCGGTATATATAATTATAATAGGTGTGTTCTTCCCCAACAATGCAGCCTTGGTGCTCTTCGGCCTCTATCTGCTCGGCATAGTGATGAGCATACTGATGGCTAACCTGTTCAGCCGCTTTGTGGTGAAGGGAGAGAGCAGCCCATTCGTGATGGAGCTGCCGCCATATCGCACACCGTCGGTCAAGAGCGTGAGCCGCCACACCTGGGAGAAAGGCAAACAGTATCTCAAGAAGATGGGCACCACCATACTGGTGGCCAGCATCATTGTGTGGGCCCTCAGCTACTTCCCCCACCATCCCGAGCTGACCGAGGAGCAGCAGATGGAGCAGAGCTACATAGGCCAGATGGGCCAGGTGGCTGAGCCCATCATAGCTCCCTGCGGATTGCAGTGGAAGGAGGGGGTGGCCATCATCACCGGCGTGGGAGCCAAGGAGATTGTGGCCAGCACCATGTCAGTACTCTATCACGGCGACATAGCCTCAAGCGGCATGACGACGCTCACGGCACTGGCTTTCCTTGTATTCGTGCTGCTATATATGCCCTGCATACCAGCCTGCGTAGCCATCAAGAATGAGTCGGGACGCTGGCGGTGGGCAACCTTCACGGCCGTCTATACCACCCTGCTGGCATGGGTTTGCTCAATGGCCGTTTTCCAGATAGGCAGCCTGATGTGAGGAGTTAGGAGTTAAGACATATTGACAATGCAACTCATAATAGTATATATCATCATTGCCTGCGCTGTAGGAGCAATCATACGCTTTGCCTACAGACAAATAAGCGGCAGGAGCAGTGGCTGCAACTGCGGCAACTGCGCCCAAAAACACTGCTGTCCCAAGCACGGCGGCGAGTGCCACTGCCACGATACCCAAAATTAAGTACAGAGCCTCCGCCGGTAGGTAACGACATACATAATCGGGGTATCCGACTTGAGAAAATACTCAATCGGATACCCCGATTTGATTGATTTTAAGTATTGCAGGGATAGAAATACGGCCGTAACTTTGCACCAGATTTAAAAGGCAAAGACAAATGGCTATCTACAACACTCTAAAGACTACCCTGCTTACCACAGCCCTGGCCATCGCCACGACCACCATGGCACAGCAGGGACAGGACAGCCTCCAATATGGCGGCTGGAGCAAATACCGCATCGGCGGCTATGGCGAAATGGTTGCCGCCTTCAAGAACTACGGCACTAACCGATTCTATGGCCACCCCGAGGGCAATACCAAGGAACACCGCAATACAATAAGCATTCCACGCTTTGTAGTGGCTGGCGACTACAAGTTCAACAGCAAATGGATCCTCGGTGCAGAAATAGAGATTGAAAGCGGCGGAACCGGAACCGCCTACGAGTTGGAGAACACCGAGAACGACGAATATGAGACAGAGGTGGAAAAAGGCGGTGAGGTAGCCCTCGAGCAATTCCACATCACTCGCCTCATCAACCGCGCCTTCAACGTCAGAGCCGGCCACATGGTGCTACCTGTAGGACAGAACAATGCCCACCACGAGCCCATCAACTTCTTCGGCACAGTACGCCCAGAGGGCGAGACGACCATCGTGCCCAACACCTGGCATGAAACCGGCCTGGAACTGTTCGGCACCGTGGGCAAGAAACTGTCAACCTTCGACTACCAGCTGATGGTGGTAACAGGCCTCAATGCCCAAGGCTTCAACCGCAACGACTGGGTAGCCGGCGGCAAACAAGGAATGTTTGAAGAGGATAACTTCACCAGCCCTGGCTATGTGGCCCGTGTGGACTGGCGAGGAGTGAAAGGACTGAGACTCGGCGCCGCATTCTACTACTGCGCCAACACCATGGACAATGCTGAAAAGACCCACAACTTCAGCACCTACACCTCAGGCAAGGCTCCTCTGCGCATATACAACTTCGACGGCCAATACCGCAACCGCTTTGTGGAAGCCCGTGCCAACGTGCTATGGGGCAGCCTGACCAACTCCAACGCCATCAGCAAAGCAAACAACAATCCATACAAAAACAGCCCCTACTCCAAGGTGATGCCCGTAGCCCACAGGTCGATAGCATGGGGCGGCGAGTTTGGCATCAACCTGCGCGGCTGCTTCAACGACACCCGCATACCCGAGGTTATACCCTTTGTGCGATACGAATATTATAACCCGCAGGAAACCCTCGACAAAGGCACCGACGCCATGGACTCCCCTTCCGCCGGCCGGCTCAAGACCAGCATGTGGATAGTGGGAGCCAACTGGAGGGTACTACCCGGCCTGGTAGTGAAGGCCGACTATACCAACCGCCGAATCGGCGGAGGCAAATATAATAATGAAAACGAGTTTGCCCTCGGCGTAGCCTGGACTGGCTGGCTCTGGAAGAAATAACTGCACCGCAGCATTACTGCTTAAAAAAGAATTAAGACAAATATAACAACAACAAATTCAACTAAAAACAGTATTATGAAAAAGTATTTATTAATAATCAGCATCCTCGCTTTGGGGCTCGGCTTTGCCTCCTGCTCTGACAGCGACAACAACGACAACGGCGGCAAGGACATCACCGAGGACGAGGCACAGAACCTTGACTACACCTCTGAAAATGCCGCCGCTTGGGGCAACTATGCCGTCAACGTGGTACGCCTGCTGGCCAACGACTCCAAGAATCTCTACGACGAGTGGAACAAGAGTTTCGCCGCAGCCTTCAAAGGCCACACCGCCAGCTCAGGCTACAACACCGCCATCGAGTGTGTGCAGGAAATCATTGCCGGCTCCATCGACATAGCCACCGAAGTGGGCACCGCCAAGATAGGCGAGCCCGTAGGCTACTGGAATGACGGCCAGCGCAACAAGGCTCTCTACGCCGTTGAATCATGGTATTCCTACCACTCTCGCGAGGACTATATGAACAATATCCTCTCTGTAGCCAACTCCATCATCGGCGCCAATATCAATATTGAAAACAATGTGCCCCTTACCGACTCCTACAAGGACCTGGCCAACGCCAACTCCATCTACGCCAAGGGTCTGCAGAGCGAGACTCTCAGTCCACTGGTGGAAGATGTCTGGCAAAAGATAGTGGCTGCCCACAATGCCATCTGGCAGATTCCACAGCCCTTCCGCAACAATATCAACTCAGCCAAGGCCGTTGCAGCCATGGACGCCTGCGCCCAGCTTACCACCAGCCTGGAGGCCCTCAACGCCTCCATTGAGAAGGCAAGTTTGAGCGAGCAGGATGCACAAGCCATCGTCAATCAGTGGGTTGACGTAGTAGTGCTGCCCACCTACAAGGACCTGGTGGAGAAGAACAACGCCCTGCAGACTGCCGTTAACACGTTGCAGAAGTCACCCTCCAACGCCGCCTTCGAGGCAGCCTGCAACGCATGGATTGCTGCCCGCAAACCCTGGGAGTCGAGCGAGGCATTCCTCTTCGGCCCCGTGGCAGAACTTGGTCTCGACCCCAACATGGACTCATGGCCTCTCGACGCTGTGGGCATAGCCAACCTGCTCAAGTCGCAGAGATGGAGCGAAATGGAGTGGACCGGCACATACGAGGAGCCCGATGAAGACAATCCCTCAGCCCGTGCCGAGGCCATTGAGGCAGCCCAGTCACTGCGAGGATTCCACACCTTGGAATATCTGCTCTTCAAAAACGGCGCACCCCGAACAGTGAAATAAGGTATCATATAAGTTAAGTGTTAGTGACCACAGTGAAGGTGGGAAATTCTTATGTTTCCCCCTTCGCTATTGTGGTATATAAAGGAAAAACATCTACAATCAGTTTCCAACACTATGTCTAAACACTGCAGAATAAGCTATTTAGCCTCGCTGGCCGCCATGATAGCAGCTTGTCTGCTATCCTCCTGCTCCGACGACACCGAGGGTCTCGACCAATTCTATGAGACCCACGCCCAGGAGCTGGAGAATTACGCGCTGTCGGCAGGCACCTCCACCCTATTCAACAATTCCTCCAAGGCTTTCGACACCGATGCCGAGTGGCTCAGCGGCACCTATGCCAGCCGTTTCCAGACCGGCGACCGCCTCTATGACAATGTGACCGAAGGCTACGGACCGGTCTATGCCGGCTACTCCTGTGGCAGCTGCCACATGAACGCCGGACGCACCAGCCCCGGAGTATGGAACCGCATTGGCGAAGATGCCGACGGCACCCCCGTCTATGGCTCCGGCACCAACGGAATGTCGGCCATGTTGGTCTATGTGGCGCGTAAGAACGGAGTGTTCTTCCAAGGCTACGGCCGCGTGCTCCACGACCAGACCATCTATGGTGTAACAGCCGAAGGCAAGTTGCAGGTAAGGTGGGATTATGAGAAAGGCCATTTTCCCGACGGCGAGGAGTATGAACTGGCCAAGCCCAACTTTACCGTAGTACAATGGTACAAGAAGATGTGGGACAATGTCAAGAAAGACTCTGTCAGCATCAGGCCCGAGGACCTCTTCTGCACCGTGCGCATCCCGCTGCGCCATGTGGGTATGGGCCAGATGATGGCCATCGACCGCCGCGAGATAGAGGCCTTGGCGCAGAAGAGCTATCCTGAGTACGGCATCAGCGGCCGCTGCAACTACATTACCGAGCGCGGAGTGAAGGGTGTAGGACTCTCTGGCAACAAGGCACAGCACCTCGACCTCACCGTAGAGCTGGGATTCTCCTCCGACATGGGTGCAACCAACTCGCGCTATCCTGAGGAGATTTGCGAAGGCCAGCACCAGATGGTGGAGGGCTCGATGATGGGCCTCGCCTACGACAAACTCGACGTAAGCACTGAAGATATGGAGTGTGTAGACCTCTACCTCCACGCCCTGGGAGTGCCAGCCCGCCGTCTGGGCAGCAACAGTACCTATATCACCCTGACCAAGTCTGACGGCAAGACCCTCACTATGACTGAGCGCCAGGCCGTCAAGCGCGGCGAGCAGGCCTTCTACAACGCCAAGTGCCACCTCTGCCACGTAACCACCCTCCACACCCGCAATCGCGGCGCCACACTGCTCAACGGCACCGAGCTGCCGTGGCTGGGCAGCCAGACCATTCACCCCTACTCCGACTATCTGCTCCACGATATGGGCTCCGAGATTATGGGCGTAGGCCTCAACGACAACTATACCAGCGGCCTGGCCCGCGGCAATGAGTGGCGCACCACCCCGCTGTGGGGCATAGGTCTGCAGAAGAAAGTCAACGGCCATACCTACTTCCTCCACGACGGCAGAGCGCGCAACTTCACAGAAGCCATCCTTTGGCACGGAGGTGAGGGAGAGGCCAGCAAGAACCTCTTCAAGAAGATGGACAGGGCCGACCGCCAAGCACTGATAAAATTCCTAGAGTCACTATAACAATAAATCATAACGATAATCCGTTAACTAATTATCCACCAAGAATGAAAACATTCTATCTTGCAGCCGTTGCGGCCCTCTGCTCACTCACGGCCGCAGCCCAAACAGATGCCACAACCTTTGATGCCGACAACGGCGTAGTCACCATCGGCGCCGACCGCATGTTTCAGATTGAGAGCAAGGACGGCAAATTCTCCTTTAAGCCCTACCTCATGCTTCAGACCACGGGCAACTACAACTACTATGACGACGAAGGACTCGACAAGGCCTACAACCAGGATAACGTGGCCAACTCGGGATTCAGCTTCCCTTATGCCGTGCTCGGCTTCACGGGCAAGGCCTACAGCATGGTCACCTACAATCTTTCCGTCAATGCCGCCAAGTCGGGCGGCGACCTTCTGCAGCAGGCTTGGTTTGACGTAAGACCCTCCAAGGCCTTCGGTCTGAAGGTCGGCAAGTTTAAGACGCCCTTCAGCCATGCCTACCTCACCACCCTGGGCGAGACGCTGATGCCCAATCTGCCCACCTCACTCACCGCCACCACTATCATGCCCTACGCCCTCAACGCCGTCACACCGCGTATAGGCACCGGCTTCGACCTCGGCGTAATGGCCCACGGCAATATCGGCAAGTGGTGGGGCTACGAGGCCGGCCTCTTTAATGGCACTGGCTCCAGCGTCAACACAGCCACCAAGACTATATCCGACGACTGGCATATCCCCTCGCTGCTCTATGCCACACGCTTCACCTGGACTCCCATGGGGGCCATGCCTGCCACTCAGGGCAACCCCAACATGCTCCACCTCAACCGCCTGCAGCTGGCAGCCTCTGCCAGCATCAACGTGGAGAGCGAGAGCGAAAGCACCAACGATACCCGACTGGGTCTGGAGGCTGCCTGGCTCTGCAATAAGCTATACCTCGGCGGCGAGCTCTACTACATGCACGTGGGATTCACCGACCGCCAGAAAATAAACGACAGCTTTAACTATTGGGGTGGCTATGTGCAGGGCGGCTACTTTGTATCCAAGCAGACGCAGGTGGCCCTTCGTTATGATTTCCTCGACCGCAACGGCACCGACAAGGACGGCTGCCTCAACATGCCCGCCGTAGGTGTCAACTATTTCATCAAGGGCACCGGCCTCAAGCTCTCGGCCATGTATCAGTATATCGGCCGTACGGGTCACGCCACTCAGCTCGACCGCGACAATGACGACCTCGGAATAGCCAAGCACTCAGCCTGCCTGATGCTGCAATACACGTTCTAACTCTCATACGCCCCATAGCGTATGAGAGCAACTAAAAGAGAAAAGAGAATAGATAATAGTCAGAAATTAACTACAAAAATTCTCAATTTTCAAATAAAGAAACAAACCACATGAGAAGACACCTTCTTAATTTAGAATTGAAGAATTCAAGAATTGAAGAACGGAAGAACTTCCATTTTTCAACTTTTCAATTTTTCAATATAATAATACTAATCCTGACAACTGTGCTCGGCCTGGCCAGCTGCGACGACGGCCATATCAGCGACCCCGTCTATAATGACGGCGGCGCCACCTACACAGCCCGCCTCAGCGGCACCTTCCATTCCGTAGGCACATGGTCGGGCAGTTACTCAGTGGCCATGGCGTGCTTTGGCGACGAGAGCGCCTACTCCCTGCTGCAGAGCGTAATACCGGCATCGTCGGATAATAAGAGTCAGGTGCTCACTCTGACCAACATACCCAGCGAAGCCAAGACGATAGAGATAGCCGTGGTCAATGTGCTGCGTAAGCGCATAGCCACCATCTACAGCTACCCCATCCCTGCCGACCAACGAGTGGGCGACACCATCAAGTTGGACGTAGGCACCCTCGACGTCGGCATGTTTGGAGCCATCAATCAGTTTATCTTCCAAGGCCAGGTCACCAGCTGCGCTCGCTGTCATTCAGGAACTGCCCCCGCTGCCGGCCTTGACCTTTCGCCCACCCAAGCCTACCGGTGCCTGGTGGGGGCAGACGCCACCAAGGCACCCTCCATGGCACGCGTCCTGCCCGGCAACGCCCAGGAGAGTTTCCTCTATAAGGTCATCACTGAGGGCGACGACAACGTGAGCTACTCCCACCCTGCCCTCTTCGCCGACCCGAGCTATGCCCCCTTCGTGGAGATAATCCGCAATTGGATAGAGGCCGGAGCAAAAGAGTAAGTCAAGACAAACATCTACCATCAGAGATATGAGAATCATCCAACGCGCAGCATTTGCAATCCTAGCCATTCTCTGCATTGCAATGGCTACAGCCACCTTCGTTGAGAACAGCTACGGTCCCACCGTGGCTCACGAGTATATCTACGAGTCGTGGTGGTTCATTGGGCTGTGGTGCATAGCCATCATCTGCATGCTGCCGTGCATACCCCGCCACTTCCGCCGGCTATGGCGTCTGCTGAGGCGGTGGCGTCATACCGCCGTGATAGGCCTCATGCTTACGCTATCAAGCCTCGGAGCCAGCGGCGCACGGGTAGTGGAGCGCGCACAGGCCGACTCTATGCGCAGCGCACAGGTAATCTATAACAACCGCATCTGCCCCCTCAACACCGCTGCACGCGATTTCACCCTCAAGATCACAGGCCTCACCTCATGGCAGGGGCTAAGCCCTGAGCAGGTAATCCTCTCATGGGCGCTCTACCCCGAGGAGTGGAAGGACGTAGCCATGATCCGGGTGAAGAAGGCCGCTGCACGTCAGGCCCTGGGCATCAGCGGCAGCTATGCCCGCTTCGCCGACTTCTTCGACTCTAAGGGCAACTACCGGCTCAAAGAGAACGAGTTTCCCGACCTCGACGAGCGGCTCACACTCATCGTGCTGGCCACCCGCGGCGAGTTCTTCACACCCCTGCCGCAGGACATGACGCCCATACCCTCCCAGCGCATCAAGGCTGAGCTGCTCTACAACTCCATACCCTTCGACACACTGCTCTTCGCCTCATGCTTCACGCTGGCATTCCTGCTCTTCTTCATAGGCAACTTGAGGAGGCTCCGGTCTCTGCGGAGCAGCCATGCCGTGACGGTGGCCATCCATATCGCCACCATCCTCCTGACCCTGCTGCTGACAGTCTGTCTGGCGCTGCGCTGGTATATCTCCGGCCATCTGCCTCTGAGCAACACCTATGAGACCCTGCTGGTGGTCGCCCTCACGGCCCTGCTCATTGCAAGCCTGTCGCGCCGCTACAGGATGGAGGCGCTCATAGTGGGCGGCGCCACCCTGCTGGTGGCCCACATCGGTGCCCTTGACCCGCAGATCACCGCCCTCATGCCCGTGCTGCAGAGCCCGTGGCTGTCATCGCACGTCACCACCATAATGATATCCTACTGCCTCTTCGCCATGCTCCTGTTCAGGCCCAACCGCACCATGCTCATATGGGCCGAGGTGCTCCTGGCCGCAGGCATCATCCTCGGCTCCATATGGGCCAAGACGGCATGGGGCACCTACTGGAGCTGGGACCCCAAGGAGACCTGGGCCCTCATCTCACTCATCACCTACGCCTATCCGCTCCACCCGCACCTGCTGCCGTGGTTCCGCCACGAGGGACACATGCGCCTCTATCTCCGCCTGGCATTCCTCACCATACTCATGACCTACTTCGGCTGCAACTACCTCCTCACAGGTATGCACAGCTATGCGAATTAGGAATTTTCAGTTAGTCGCAAAGTCGCAAAGTCTCAAAGTCGCAGAGCCATTTTAATTTTACAATTTGACAAATTACAATTTACAATTTAGCAAGCCGTTGGGCATAAATTTCTGATAAGTTTCTGAAAATTTCTTGCAGTGCCCACCCCGGACTTGGTTAAATCTCAAACCTCAAATCTCAAATCTCAAATAAATTTACTACCTTTGCACACCGATATGGAATATGTATCACACCACATAGAGCAACTGGGAGCAACACTGAGCCTCACCCACTTCACTGCCGGCACCGTCAGCGAGATACACGCCATGATCAGCGTGGAGCCGCGCTCAGAGATGTTCAGCGCCCAGCTGGCCCGCATACGCCAGGCCGAGCAGCAACTCATGCAGCTGCCCGAGGTAAGCGGTGCCAAGCCTGTCTTCAAGCGCTATTTCCTCAGCGACGCCACCAACCAGGTGGGCGCCCTCAGGGAAGAAGACGGGCAATGCACCGTCTCCTACATACAGCAGCCTCCGCTCGACGGCTCAAAGCTCGCCCTGTGGATCTACCTGCAGCGCGGCACCGAAGTGGCCAACGACCGGCAGTCAACGATAGCAGCCCACAACGGCTACCGCCACATATGGACCATGGGGCTCTACAACACCACCGCCGACACCTCCTACATGCAGACATGGGAGACCCTCTTCACCTATATCGACATCCTCAGGCAGCACGATGCCACCCTTGAGGCCAACTGCGTGCGCACATGGTTTTTCGTGCGCGATGTCGACACCCAGTACGGCGGACTCGTCAAGTCGCGCCGCGAGTGCTTTGCCGAGCAGGGCCTCACCGCCGACACCCACTACATAGCCTCCACCGGCATCGGCGGCACGCCAGCCGACCCCAAGGCCATCATCCAGCTGGGCGCCTACGCCATCACCGGCCTCCGCACCGGACAGCAGCGCTACCTCTACGCGCCCACCCACCTCAACCGCACGTCAGACTACGGCGTCACCTTTGAGCGCGGCACACTGATACAGTATGGCGACCGCAACCACGTCCTGATCTCGGGCACAGCCTCGATAAACAACCGCGGCGAGGTGCTTCACGTGGGCGACATACGACTGCAGACGCTGCGCATGTGGGAGAACGTGGAGAAACTGCTGGCGGAAGGCGGCATGACCTATGACAACGTGATGCAGATAGTAGTCTATCTGCGCGACGGCGCCGACTATTCACTCGTTAGCGACATGATGCGCGAGCGGTTCCCCCGCATCCCCTATGTCATCACCCTCGCCCCCGTATGCCGTCCCACATGGCTGGTGGAGATGGAGTGCGTCGCCATCAAGGCTGCCAGCAACGACTTCCCCGACTTTTAATCCGAAAAGAGAAAAACTAATCGCGCCGAAGTCAAATCTAATCGCGCCGAAACCGACAACCTCTGCGCGATTAAAAAAAATACTTACGCAGTAAGAAAAATTCTTCTCACAATAAGAACAATTCTTCTCGCAACAATATCCTGCTCAGTGCAGACAAAAACACACGAGGCCTGAAAATCGCTGATTTTCAGGCCTCGTAAGTCTTATTATTTATCTTTCTCCGTAGGGGCTGGCAATATTAATTACCTTAAGCAAAGCTTGAGCCTGCTCACGCTTCCGCACCACCGGCGACATTACCGACTCATGGGCCTCGCTGCTGAGCATCGGATTCCACGGACAGCAGCACTGGACCGGCTTCAACGGTCCCGGTCACTGGGCAGACCCCGACATGCTGATTGTGGGCATGGTGGGATGGGGCGACAAGCTGCACCCTACCCGACTGACGCCCGATGAGCAATATACCCACATATCGCTGTGGGCGCTGCTGGCCGCCCCGATGCTGATAGGCTGCGACATAGCGCAGATGGATGACTTCACGCTGAGCCTGCTGTGCAACCGCGAGGTGAACGACATCGACCAGGACCCGCTGGGCGTGCAGGCCTACCCCGTGACAGTGGACGGCGACTGCCAGACATGGGTTAAGCAGCTGGAGGACGGTTCGCTGGCAGTGGGGCTCTTCAATCTGGGCGAAGACAGCACCACGGCGGGCTTCGCCCCCAAGGACTTCGGCATCTTCGGCGAGGTGACGGTGCGCGACGTGTGGCGCCAGCAGGACGTGGCCACAATCAAGCACACTAAGCGCTTTGAATGCCAGCTGCCCAAGCACGGATGCAGGCTGCTGGTGATTAAAAACTAAAGGGGAGACTAGCCGGACTGGCATGACTAGACTGGCTAGAACGACTAGACAATCTAGCCTGACTAGCCTGACTAGATTGACTGGCATAATTAGCCATACTGGCCTTAACACCATAATTTTTGTTAAATTTCCGATAATTTCTTTCAGTTGGTTTCCAAGAGGGCGATTTGTCGATTTTTTTTGCTACCTTTGCAGTTTGCAAAACTATTGTGACTAATGGCTGAAAACAATATTGATATCAACAGCAGGGCTCAAGGGGAGATGACGCTGCACGTGGAGAACCTCGTCAAGAGATACGGCAAACGCACAGTGGTCAACAACGTGAGCTTCAATGTTAAGCAGGGAGAGATAGTCGGTCTGCTCGGCCCCAACGGCGCCGGCAAGACTACCTCGTTCTACATGACCACAGGCCTGATTGTGCCCAACGGCGGCAAGATATTCCTGGACGACCTCGACATCACCTCCTACCCCGTCTATAAGCGTGCCCGCAACGGCATCGGCTATCTGGCGCAGGAGGCCTCGGTGTTCCGCAAGATGAGCGTAGAGGACAATATCATGTCAATCCTGGAGATGACCGGCAAGCCCAAGGCATACCAAAAGGAGAAGCTGGAGAGCCTGATTCATGAGTTCAGCCTGGAGAAGGTGCGCAAGAACATGGGCGACCGCCTGAGCGGCGGCGAGCGCCGGCGTACCGAGATAGCACGCTGCCTGGCCATAGAGCCCAAGTTCATCATGCTTGACGAGCCCTTCGCCGGAGTGGACCCCATCGCCGTGGAGGAAATCCAGAGAGTGGTGTATAAGCTCAAGGACCGCAACATCGGCATCCTCATCACCGACCACAACGTGGATGAGACGCTGGCCATCACCGACCGCGCCTACCTGCTCTTTGAGGGCAAGATACTGTTCCACGGACTGCCCGAGGAGCTGGCTGCCAACCCCATAGTGAAAGAGAAATACCTTACCAAGAACTTTGAACTGAAGAAGAAAACATTTGACTGAGACCCGTTACTGATGGCTACAAAGAAGAATACCAAGAAAAGCAATAATAGCAAGACCGCTAAAAACAGGAAGACCACTGCCAAGAGCAAAGGCAGACAGCAGGCCAACAATGAGATGAGCCTCAAGAAGTGGTTTTGCAACCTCAAGCCGGGAGAGACCGCCAGGTTCATCTTCGGTCTTGTGCTGATATGCCTGTCACTGTTTATGATTATTGCATTTATCTCCTTCGTCTTCACGGGCAAGGAAGATGCCGTCAATCTGGAGATTATCACCGGCAAGAGCGCCGGAGAGATAGAGAATATCAGCAACAGCTGCGGCACCATGGGACTGAGGGCTGCCAACTACTTCATGCAGGAGGGATTCGGCTTCACCGCCATACTGATACCCATCTTCATGCTGCTGCTGGCCATCAAGATGATGAAGACGCACGTAGTGCCCATCATCAAGGCATTCATCTACTGCGCCTTCCTGATGATATGGGGCTCGATAGCCCTGGCCTACTTCTTCCCCGACGGACTGAGCATTTTCAACCCTGGCGGTGCCCACGGCATTTATATTCGCGACAGCCTGATTGCCACCATCGGCAACATCGGCCTGATAATGCTGCTGGCCATCACGATGGTCATCTTCTTTATCTACATCACCTCCAAGACCATTGAGGTGATACGCAAGATGATGCATGTGGAGAAGCCGCTGAAGGATATGGCAGAGAAGGTTAAGAACCGCATCGGCAGCATTACCGACGAAAATGGCGAAGACGATGGCAACGAGGCTGAGGAAGAGAAAGAGGATGACACCGCCACACTACCCCTCACCGACTTCCCCGAGGAGCAGAAATCCACCGTCATCGACCTTGGCACCAACGAAGGCGACGAGCCCGTGATACTGGACCTCGACACAGAGACCATAGCCACCGACACCCCTGAGGACACAGAAACCGACAATGCCAAAGACCTCATCGGCATCAAGGAAATAGACCTGGAGTTTGAGGAAGGAGAGAAAGAGGAAGAGAGCGACGAAGACGACTTTGAGCGCGGCGCCCTGGACACCCCCTACGACCCCAAGCTGGACTTTGAATTCTACAAATACCCCACCATCGACCTGCTCAAGAAATATCCCGACCAGGATGCCGCCATCGATATGGAGGAGCAGCAGGCCAACAAGGAGCGCATCATAACCGTGCTGCGCAACTTCGGAGTGGAGATATCGAGCATCAAGGCCACCGTGGGCCCCACCATCACCCTCTACGAAATCACCCCCGCCGTGGGAGTGAGAATTGCCAAGATACGCAACCTGGAGGACGATATCGCCCTCAGCCTCAGCGCCATAGGCATTCGTATCATTGCCCCGATACCCGGCAAGGGCACCATTGGTATTGAGGTGCCTAACGCCAAACCTAAGATCGTGTCGATGGAGAGCGTGATCAACAGCCGAAAGTTCCAGGAGTGCCAATATGACCTGCCCATAGCCCTCGGACGCACCATCACCAACGAGATATACATACAAGACCTTGCCAAGATGCCCCACCTGCTGGTGGCCGGTGCCACCGGCCAGGGTAAGTCGGTGGGCCTCAACGCCATCATCACATCGCTGCTCTACAAGAAGCACCCCACCGAGCTGAAGTTCGTGCTCGTAGATCCAAAGAAAGTCGAGTTCAGCGTCTATGCACCGCTGGAGTACAACTTCATGGCCGAAGTGGAGGAATCAGAAGGCGAGCCCGTCATCACCAACACCGACCGCGTAAAGCACACGCTGAAGAGCCTCTGCCAGGAGATGGACGACCGCTACATGCTACTCAAGAGCGCTCGGTGCCGAACTATCAAGGAATATAACGAGAAATTCTGCTCACGCCGCCTCAATCCCGAAAAAGGACACAAATATCTGCCCTACATCGTGGTGATTATCGATGAGTTCGGCGACCTGATAATGGTGGCTGGCAAGGAGATTGAATACCCCATCACCCGCATAGCCCAGCTGGCGCGTGCTGTGGGCATCCACATGGTGATAGCCACCCAGCGACCCACCACCAATATCATTACGGGTAATATCAAAGCCAACTTCCCTGCCCGTATGGCATTCCGCGTGATGGCCGCCATCGACTCCCGCACCATCCTCGACCAGATGGGCGCCAACCAGCTCATCGGCCGCGGCGATATGCTGTTCCTGGCCGCCGGCAAGCAGGTGGAGCGTGTGCAGTGCGCCTTTGTGGACACCCCCGAGGTAGAGGCCATCAATGACTTCATTGCCAACCAAAACGGACCGCTGCGCCCATATTTGCTGCCTGAGGTGGCCATCGACGATTCCGACATGGGCGGCGACGGCGGCGATGGCGACGGCCCCGTGGCACGCTACGACTCGATGTTTGCCGATGTGGCACGCTATGTGGTCAACGGTCAGCAGGGCTCCACGTCAGCCATACAGCGCACCTTCGCCATCGGCTATAACCGCGCCGGCCGACTGATGGACCAGCTGGAGAAAGCAAAGATAGTGGGCCCCGCCCGAGGCTCCAAGCCCCGCGACGTGCTCATCATTGACGAAGCCGACCTCAACGCCAAGCTGCAAGCACTGGGACTGTTGTGATTAATTGAAAATTGAAACTACGAATTTCACGAATTCCACAAATTATTTATGATAATTAACGAATAATTCATGATAATTCATGTCTAAAACAAAAACTACGAATTTCACGAATTTATTGCTAACAACTTATTAACTCGTCAACTGGTCAACTCATCAACTCACAAAATTCATATTTGAGATTATGAAAAAGCTATTTCTCATCATAAGCGCCATACTGATTGCCATCAGCGCCTCAGCGCAAAGCAATAGCAAAGCCAAGGCCGTGCTCGACAAGACTGCCTCGGTGATTCGCAATGCCGGCGACATAAAGGCCGACTTCTCCGCCACATCAACCAGTGGCAGCATGAGCGGCACGGTTTTCCTGCACAAGAATATGCTGCACCTTACATCACCCGGCATCAAATGCTGGTACGACGGCAAAACGCTATGGACCTACCGCAAAGAGACCAACGAGGTAAACATCACCACACCCACCGCAGCAGAGCAGCAGAGCATCAACCCCTACCTATTTATAAATATATATAAGAAGGGCTATGCCTACACCATGCGCGAAACCAAGCTGAAAGGCAAGGCCTGCTACGAGGTGACGCTCAGCGCCACGTCACCCACCAACAAACTGCGCAAGATGGTTGTCAACATCGACAAGGCAACCTACCATCCCGTTTCCGTCAATATGCAGAGAGCCAAAGGCAGCACACAGATATACATCCTCAACTGCAAGACGAAGCAGAAGTTCAAGGACGCAACATTCCGCTTCCCCTCAGCCGAATACAAGTCTGCCGAAATCATTGACCTGAGATAGAAGTTGAAAATTGACGACCAATCGGTCTAGTCTGACTAGTTGATATAGTCCGGCTAGTTAATCTAGATTGTCTAGAGAGAACACCATAATTTCTGATAATTTCTTTCAGTACCATGAACGCAATAATTCTCGGTTCCGGCCCCGCCGGATACACCGCCGCCATCTATCTGGGGCGCAGCGGCCATAAAGCAACCGTCATAGAGGGCCTGCAGCCCGGCGGTCAGCTCACCACCACAACGATTGTGGAGAATTTCCCCGGTTTCCCCGACGGCATTGACGCCAACGAGCTGATGGACAACATGCGCCAGCAGGCCATCAACTACGGGGCAGAGATACTGAGCAACACGGCAGAAAAGGCCGACCTCAGCCAGCAGCCCTACTCCATCACCCTCGACAATGGCGAGGTACTCACCACCAACGTGCTTATCATTGCCACCGGAGCCTCAGCTAAATACCTTGGCCTCAGCGACGAGCAGAAATACCAAGGCATGGGCGTAAGCGCCTGCGCCACCTGCGACGGATTCTTCTACCGCAAGAAGGTGGTGGCCGTGGTGGGCGGCGGCGACACAGCCTGTGAGGAAGCCACCTACCTGGCAGGCCTGGCACAGAAAGTCTATCTCATCGTGCGCAAGCCCTACCTGCGCGCCACCCAGACCATGCAGCAGCGCGTGATGGACAACGAAAAGATTGAAGTGCTCTTCGAGACAAACGTGACCGGACTCTATGGCGACGACGGAGTGGAGGGCGCTCACCTCGTACACCGCAAGGGCGAAGCCGACGAGCACACAAGCGACCTGCCCATCAGCGGACTCTTCCTCGCCATTGGCCATAAGCCCAACAGCGACATCTTCAAGCCGTGGATCAACACCGACGAGCAGGGCTACATAATCACCGACGGCCCTACCCCACGCACCAATCTGCCTGGAGTATTCGCCGCCGGCGACGTGGCAGACCCGCTCTACCGCCAGGCTATCAACGCTGCCGCCTCAGGCTGCCGTGCAGCCATAGAGGCAGAGCGATATATGCAGACGATGCCGTAGGCATCGCGAAGACTCTCAATGTAAGCAGGTGACAGTGGGGCAGCCCAACACTATCACCTGCATTATGAAGCGGTGGCAAGGGCACTTGCTGCCGCTAATTATATGTTGTCTTATGTGTAGTTGGTCCAAATGGGATAATAGGACTATAGCGCACTAAGCCGTTGCGGGTTACCTTAGCGCGAAAATGATTATATTCATATCTGCCGTTATAAGTGTATGAGCCAGGGCTAGTCTTGATTGGGCCGGAAGGAGTAATATCACCCGACAGAGTAGTTGTCCCCTTACATGTGTTTTTGAAATAGAATGTGCGAGACCCCATCTCTTCAGGACCAAGCTTCTTTTCGGCCGGCGCCATTGACTCTTCAAATATCTGAACCTTGTTTCCGCAACTACTGTGGGACTCTGTTTGCTCCTGATAATCATGCAAATCAGATCCCCACCATACTTTTCCATTTACGATGTGTACAGAATCTTTTACCAACTCAAACTCTACGTCATCATCCGTCATCAATCCTGTGAGTACAAACGTGCCCTCTTGATACTCCTCCGTGCTGGTGGTGGCTTTGGGATAAGAGCCTACCCCAATTCCCATCGTACATTCCACCATTTTCTTTGCACCCCACACCGGCACGTCATACCCCAGCACATTCAGTATGGGCACTAGAGTATATCGGCCACTCAGCAGTGGCAAAGTACACGACAGCTCAGGAAAAGGATTAAAGAAGCTGTACATATCACGCCCATAAGTCTTACAAACCATTTGGTCCTTATAGTTATAGGCAGCCAAGCCGACCTTGAACGGAAGACTTTTGCCTTGGGGCAGCACCTTGGCATCCACGTGATTCATGCTATTGGCAGGAGTAAATATGTCATTTTGGAAATAAGGCGTCTCAGCCTCTGTAGGGGCAAACTCAGGAAAAAGAAGAAGTTGCACAGTCCCACACGCTTGTTCACCCTCAAATATCTTGAATTTCTTCTCTTTTCCACCAGCGGCAGAGAACAGCGCATTGCCCTCGAACACAATGTCCACTGGAGAGAACTTTATCTGAGTGCTTGCAAGTGAGCTGTAAGCATCTTTCTTAACCAAGGCAACAGGGTCAAGGGTAAATGAAGCATCAAACTTGGGACCGGCATAGACATCAACACCAGTGCTACACCAAGCTATCTTCTTGCACCATGTATTCGTTTCTATCTTGAAGGGAAAATGCGTACCGGCTTGAGCCGAGCCGTTAAGCGAGAGCTGAATGCCCCATGTGTTATCAGGATCATCCTTGCCAGTGGAGAATTGTTCTGAACCAGTCACTCCATGGCCGCTAATGGAAATAGCCTGAGTGCCGTGCACAGCAAGTTTAGGAGTATTGATGGTAAGGCTCATATCGCCAGAAGTCTTAAGAAATGCTCCAGGGCCAGGTCTTACCTGCAAGATGGGCAGAAACGAAGGAAAGTACAGAGGCACACCGCCCAGCTGCCAAGTCATTGTCTCCTCCAGATTGCCGGAAAAGGTAAGCGACGCACCAACCTCTGCATCCTCCTTGAATGTCACATTAATAAAGAAATTCCTATTTGCTACAATATTATAGGCGACGTGAGCCTTGATGGAAATATCCAGATCAACAGAAAGCTTAATCGTCAAGTCCTCTATACTCTGATTGATAGGAGTGAACTTGCCGCTGACAGATGCCAGAGTCAGGTTGTCGTTGCCACTATAGCCCACGGGCATCTTGTTCAAACCAGCCATGCGGCTGTGTGCCACGCCATTATCATCATGACCAATCTGCTCTACGGAAACAAACTGTTCAAAGACATCATCGAAACTATCTACATAGTCGTAATAGACTCCATAAGAGCTCGATCCCTCAAATTGCTCTACCTTCGTCACCTTACAAATGAATGGCAGCGCATATTTGCCGCTCCATTCGTCCCATTCGCCATCAGGGATATACAGTACATCTCCCACCTTGGGCAGATATTGCTCTGAATATATCCATCTGTTGCTTGATTCATCCCACGCCTGTGGATACCAATCCATCCTGTAAACCTCGTTACCTTCATTATCAAACACTCGCATATAAGAGCCTTTGTACGGGCAATCGTCTGCTTTGAGATTATAGAACCTCTTACTGAATATTATCTCCGGCTGCTGGAAGCCTATAGAGTCGATGGAACAAAGCGGAATACGGTAAACAGAGTCCTTCGTCTCTATCTCCTGCACCACATATTCGTCGCGCTCAGTGAGGTCAAGGTCAGTCTTGGAGAGGCGCATGCTCTTCACATCGTCGTAGAAGAAACCGTTGAACTCACCGTCGTTGCGGTAGATGTAAAAGGCTTCCTGCGCTTGCAAGGATGTTAAGCCTGCCAATAACAGCAGGGAAAGAATCAGTCTTTTCATCGCTTCATGAATTTATAGGTTGCTTCGCCTGCCTTGACAACATAGGTGCCGGCCGCCTGGTCGGCAAGGGAGACTACGGTGCGCTGCCCGCCTTGGGCCTTCACCGTCTTGATTTTCACGCCGTCGAGGGTATAGACCTCAAGGATAGTGCCATCCTGCAGGCCATCAAAGGCCATCTGCTCGGCATTCTGAAGAAAGCGCACCTCGCCCGGACGCATCTTAACATCGCCCACATCTGTTATGGTGCCACCCTCATAGGTGTATCGCAGTACGCTGGTCAGCGGATAGCTCACCGTAGTACGACTGCTGCGGATAACCAGATTGCCATCCTCAAAGGTTGTCTCAGGCTCCTCCGTCAGATCGAAGTAAATCTTCTGTCCGCTCTTCTGCCACACCACCAGCCGCTGACTGTCGGCCAGCGAAGAGAGCGTAGCTGTAAGCAGAAGCATCAACAGTAATGTTCTTGTTTTCATAGTATTGTTTTGAAATGATTATACACAAAGACTAAAAAATTCCCCGCGCCCGTGGGCATAGGAAATCCTCCGCTATATCAAATCCTTCTGCAAGAGCCAGATGCTCCGCAAACTTAATGGCCGTAGAGAGAGTAAAGGCGGCGCTCATATCTTTTGCTTTTTGGATTTCTGCTCCAAAGGTAAATATAATATTCAAAGTAGCAAAAAAAAATACGAAAAAACGACTTTTGAAAATATGACCAATGTCCTTCAACGGTTAAGGGACACACCAGGTGCGTCCCTTATTCGAAGATAGCTCAAGGCACAACGGTTAGCGGTTAGCGTTGAGCGGTTAGCGTTGAGCGGTTAGCGGTTAGCGTTGAGCGGTTAGCGGTTATTGCTTCTTCCGGACTTGGCTAAACCTCAAATCTCAAACCTCAAACCTCAAATAATAACGGTTATTGGTTAACGGTTAACGGTTATTGTATGCAGCCGGACTTGGCTAAACCTCAAATCTCAAACCTCAAATAATAACGGTTATTGTTTAACGGTCATTGTTTGCCCAGCGCAAAGCGATAGTTGGCTCCGATGAGGAATGTAAAGCCGGACTGGGGCACTGTGCCTATATCGTAGTAGCGATGGGAAGTAAGGTTTTCAAACGAGGCATATACATCATAAGCCGGCTTGGTCCAGCGGAGCTTAAGGTCAAGTAGGCAATACGGGCGGTTGGCGCGCTGCACAGCCTCTGTTCCCCGATACTCCAGATGGGTGCCCTCACGCTCCTGCCAACGCATGTACCATGTGGCGCTGAGCGAAGAGAAGATGCCGTGCTCCAGCGAGGCCATCACCTTATGGCGTAGGTAGTCAAGGGCGTAGTTTGACTGGTAGATAGGCGTGTCGTCGTGACGATGCTGATAGTTATAGAAATAGCTTACGCTGGCAGCACGCAGCACCTTCTGGCCCGGCAGCAAGCGGAGAAAGTTAGCCCTGGCCTGTACCGTAAGCTGATAGTTGCTGAGCTTGAAAGCCGTGGAATGATAGATGTCATCAGCAGAGTACATCACCCAGTCAATCATGTCGGTACCGCGGCGGTATATGCCGGCAACTGACAAGCTGAGCCACGGGCCGGTGAAATCAGCGCCCAGCTTGAAGGTGCTGGTCTGCTCGGGCTTTAGTCCCACATTGCCCTCATTGGTTGGCGACTTATAGTAGAGGTCGGTAAAGGTGGGCATTCGCATCGACTTGTTCCATGAAGCGTAGAGCTTGACAGTCCTGGCAGGGCGATAGCTGATATCTATGCCGGGATAGAAACGGAATTTATCGTCCACGGCACTGTTGCGATTGGCCATCACGCCGGCATTGATAGACCACTGCCTGAGCAGCACGGCATGCTCCAGAAAGAGGCTCATATTGGTGCGGCTGTCGCGGTGGTCATAGTAGCGGTCGTGCTCATGCTCAACGCGCACTCGCTGGGCCTCGTCGAGCGGTCGGCCCAGGTTAGAAGAAAGGATGCCCTCATAGCGCAGCTCACCGCCAAGGGCCGTTCGTCCGAGCGCCCACTGGCTGTAGCCGCTGAGGGTAGCAGCCAAGACATCGTTGCGATGGAAGTTCTCGCCGGTCGGAGTGTCCTTGATGAGCTGAAAGTGGTCGAAATTGCGGGTAAAGGAGAGCGAGGGCGTAAAGTGAATATTGCCGGCAGCAGCATCGCCCTTGAGGGCTGCCATATAGCGCGTGCCCTCCTCCCATTGGTTGGGAAACTTGGCGCTATAGAAGGTGTTAGCGCCGTAGCGTTGCTTGTTGTAGCCAGCCTGCCAGTTGAGGAGCACATTATCAGCAGTGTAGCGCCCCTGATAGAACAGTCGGACGCGATTGAAATCGCTGTTCTGTACGGCACCATCTGTGCGCAGATAGTCGCCCGACAGACGGTTGCGCCACTGAGCGGTGCCACCCTTGTTGACGGCAAGATTAACATTAGCGCCGCCGCCGAAGGTGCCGTAGCTACCGCCTTCAGCATGGATGCCGACCTGAGAGGTGGGCTCTGTGCGAGTAATAATATTGATTATGCCATTGAGAGCCTGGCTGCCAAACGTGCGGGCCGATGCTCCGTCAAGAATTTCTATGCGCTCGATATCTGCAATGGCTACAGGGAAATCGGCTGCAAGATGACCGGTTTGGGGGTTGTTGATGTTGATGCCGTTGAGCATAAAAGTGATTTGGTCGAATGTGCCGCCGCCCAGGGATATGTCGGTCTGCACTCCCATGGCGCCGCGCTGCCTGACATCAACATTGGGACATAGCTTTAAGATGTCGTTGATGGTTTGGCATTTGGCATTGTCAATCTCCTGTCGTGAAATCACGACAATCTTGCTCCACGCCTTGTCTAACGAGACGGGAAGCTGAGAACCGGTGACCGTAGCTTCAGACAATGACAGGTCGGAGGAACTGACTGCGTCCTTCACAATGCGGAGCGAATCGGTGCGGGTGGCCAGGCTGTCGTTGTGGGCAGCCATAAGGGTGCTCACTGCCAGCACGCCAATCCTGATTTCGCGCCCCAAACTGCGAAAGGCGGAGTAGCCCTTGCCGCTAAATCTGCGCCAGGTTACAACCGTGTTCCTTGTCGGTTGGTTTGAAAACATAATTTAAATTGATAAAAAGAGTTATTAAATGCGTTTCTCTGCGGAGAAAACACGAAAAAGTTATACAATTTGTTTGGTTATTCAAATATAAGTAGTATCTTTGCCTTGGTTGCATCGGTCTGATAGGGATACTCGTCATTTAATTTTACTTTTTCCGAGACCGTTTCCCATATTAACGGCATGCCTTCGGGAAACCCGCGATATGGGAGCCCTCAAATCCTTTCTTTTCAGGAGTTTCATCACATCCACCGGTGCAACCACCTTTTTTATGCCTCCTTTGTCCGGCATATATTAAATTGAAAAATGGAAGAGTTGAAAAATTGAAATTCTATCCTTCAACTCTTCAATCCTTCAACTCTTCAATCCTTCTTTCCCCTCCTTTCCTATCGTAGAGTAATAGCCAAGTTTATAGATATTAAACAGGGTGACCGACTGCCACAGGCTGAGGAGCACCCTGCGCTCCAGCGAGCCAAAGAGCTTGTGCCAAAGCTTCACAGTCCACAGCATATGCCAGCGCTGCAGCTTGAGGGCCGTTGCAGAGATACGGATACGCTCCTGATAAAAGCGGTCAAGGCCCGCCAGCACATGGAGCGCTTTGTGAGTCTTGTTGATAAAGGACTCGTTGGAGTCAATATTATTATGAATCAGGGGGTTGTCAATGTGAACAATCTCCACACCCATCTGCTCGAGGTCTATACCGAGAATGGTGTCCTCGTAGCCGTACTGATAACAGTCCTTTGGGAAAGGCGTGGCAAGAAAGACACTTCGCTTGATCAGGAGATTGATAGTGCAGAGGTTCTTGTAGGGGTGCTTGCGTCTGTACTCCAAGGCACGCTCACCCGCAGCGGCAAATTCATAGCGGTGACGGAGCTGATTGTCCTTGCGCAAAGCTTCCTTTAGCACGATTACATGACCGGACACAACATCATGGCCTTGAGCCGCCTGCCTGTATTTCTCAATAAAATCGTCGGCGGGCACGCGGGCGTCGCTATCTATAATAATAAGGTAGGGATAGACAGCCTCGTCGGCAAGATGATATAGCATATATGCCTTGCCAATGTTGCGTTCCTCATTCAGCACGCGGCAATGGGGCATTGTCGCAATCCTCTCAAGCGCAGCCAGAGTGCCGGGGTCGGTGCTGCAGTCGTTGCCAACCAATATCTCGTAGTCAACCTTTGCTACAGAGCAAGAGCGGATAAGCTCCTTCACAAGCTCCGTGCAGTCGTAGTTGAATACAGAAATAACTATCGAAAACATCGGGGTCCTTTATTTCAGCCACTTATCGAGCCAACCGAAGAAGGTACGCTGCCACAGGATGGCGTTCTGCGGATGGAGCACCCAGTGGTTCTCATCGGGCAGCAGAAGGAGTTGGGCGGGGATGCCGCGCATCTTGGCAGCCTGGAAAGCAGACTCGGCCTGGGTAAACATTATGCGATAGTCCTTCATGCCATGAATACAGAGGATGGGAGTGTCCCACTTGTCAACGCTGAGGTGAGGCGAGTCGTTGTAAACACGCTGTGCGTCAGCCACATCCTTACGCCACGGCGCAGCCTTGAGGTCCCAGTTGGGGAACCACAGCTCATCGGTCTCCATATACTGCTGCTGCTCATTGAAGATGCCGTCATGGGAGATGAAAGCCTTGAAGCGACCCTCGTGATGGCCTGCCAACCAATATACGCTGTAGCCGCCGAAGCTGGCACCTACGCATCCCAACTTGTCCTTATCAACATAAGGCTCATTGCAGATATCATCGATACCTGAAAGGAGGTCGCGCATGCACTGTCCGTCATAATCGCCGCTAATCTCCTCCAGCCACTCCATGCCGAAGCCGGGCACACCGCGGCGAGCAGGATGGACGGTGATATAGCCCTGGGCAGCCATCAGCTGGAAATTCCAACGATAGCTCCATCCCTGCCCCACAGGACTCTGGGGACCGCCCTCACAAATAAGCAGCGTAGGATATTTCTTGGATGGGTCGAAGTGAGGCGGATAGACTACAAAGCAGAGCATCTGCTTGCCGTCGGTGGTGGTGACCCAGCGCTCCTTGACCTCGCCGAAGCTCAGATTGTCATAGAAATATGCGTTCTCATGAGTAAGCTGGGTGATATTCTTCTCAGGCTTAGCCTTGAGGTCAACGAGGTAGATTTCGTCTGCCTGGCTCATGGAGTGGCGCTTGATAAGGAGTTGCCTGCCATCAACCATTTGCCCCTGCACACTGCAGTCGAAGTCGCCCTTGGTAATCTGGCGGAGCTCACCGCCGAGGTTGGTGGCATACACCTGCTCCGTACCGCGCCAGCTGCCTGCAAAGTAGAGAGTCTGGCTGTTAAAGTCCCAGCAATAACTATCGACATTTGACTGGAAAGCCTCGCTGACATAAGTCTTCTTGCCGGTGGCCATGTCATAGACACACAGCCTCATGCGGTCAGCCTCATAGCCGGCACGCTCCATTGAAAGCCATGCAATCTTGGTGCCGTCGGGCGAGAACTGGGGATCTTGGTCGTATCCCACGCTGCAGTCCTCCGGCAGATTATTGATAGCCTGATCCTCATAGCTGCGGGTGTCATCGGTCTCGGGCTCCACCCATCCCTCGGGCTTGCAGAGGTTGCGAGTGGTGCGGGAGGCAAGGTCATAGAGGTAGATATCGCTGTCTGTTGACATGGAGTATGCCTTGCCCACTTTCTTGCGGCAGGTATAGGCCAGCTGCTTGCCGTCGGGGCTCCAGCTGAGCTCCTCCACACCGCCAAAGGGCAGCATAGGGCACTCATAGGGCTCACCTTCCAGCACATCCTGCTCCTGCCCCACTCCGCTGGCAGAGAAATCAGCCACGAAAGGATGAGGAACGGTCTTGACAAAGTGATCCCAGTGCTTGTACATCATATCATTGATGACCATGCCAGTCGTCTTGGGCAGGTCGTCGGGATTCTTCTGGATGGAGCTGGTGCTTTCCACTTGGCGGATGAGCACGATCTTGCTGCCATCGGGCGAGAGAAGAAACTCATCGATGTCCTCATCGGCCTTCGTGGTGGCCACCTGGCGGCGGTTGGTGCCGTCAATATTCATAGCATAGAGCTTGCCACCGCAGAGGAAGAGCAGCTGTCTGTCGCCATCGAAGAACACTGCGCCGCTCTCTGAGTCGGTGTCGTTGGTAAGCTGCGTGGACTTGCATGTCTTGACATCCATCAGGTAGAGCACCGAGCGGCTCTTGTCCTGCGGCACACTATAGTAAGTGACATTATACACAATCTTGCTACCGTCGGCAGAGGCATTGGCGTTGCCTATGCGGCCCATGGCCCACAGCACCTCAGGAGTCATGAGGTCAGACTTGATTATACTTGTGTTGCGACCAATTGTCGCTGCGTCATCATTAGCATTCATAACGGAAGAAACGCTTATGCTCAACATGAGCGAAAGGAAAAACTTTTTCATAAGGCAAAGTGCGAAAGTTGTAAAATGCGAGAGAGGGATAATGAGTTTGTAAGACAGGCAAGACTGTCTGTTCGGACTAATCCTGCCAGCCCCATACGACCTGTGCTATTTAAACTCAAAGAGGTTGGAGAAGCCGGTCATGGCAAAGACCTTGTTGATGTCGGCATTGACGCCGCGGATGTAAACATGGCTGCCCTTGCTCTTGGCGTTTTTCAGCACGTTGAGAAACAGGCGGAGTCCGCTGGAGGAGATATACTCCAAGTCTGTGCAGTCGAGGATGATGTTGTGTCCCTCGCAATCCATAAGCACCTGCATGTCTTTCTCCACGTCTGGACTGGTGGCTGTGTCGAGTCGTCCAGAGAGGTACATTACGAAGTCGTTGTTTTCTTCTTTAAAAGTTGTTTTCATAATTATCTGATTTTATTACTTATACATCGGATAGATAAGGTTTACCACCAGCAGACACAATACCAGCATGATGATGTGAAGGCGGATACCTATCTTGGCAAAGTCGGTAAAGCGCAAGCTGCCCGGGCCGAATATCAACATGTGGGTTGGTGAGCCGATGGGTGTAGAGTAGCTGAAGCTGACGCACAGCATAAGCGAGACGATAAACGGCATGGGATTGCACCCCATGATTGCCACCTGCTGCCATATGATGGGAAAAAGGGCCGCAGCCGCACCCACATCACTGATAAACTCGCTTATCACTGATGCCAGCAAGCACATCACTGCCATGACTACATAGGGATTGTTGCCGCAGAGGTCCAGCACGCCGTCGGCTATCACGGCAGCCACGCCTGTGTTGGTGATGGCCGTAGAGAAGACCATCGTGCATCCAATGACCAGCAGCAGCTCCCACTCTATATATTTAACGACATTATCCACTCTGCAGCACTTGAGCAGAAGTACGGCGCCTGCAGCCAGCATCGTGGCTGCCATGAGCGGAATAATGCGGAATGACGACAATACGAACATCATTACCAGCACGATGGCTGAGGTCAGGGTGCGGCGGCCTATCTGAGGCACGAAATGGGAGTCGAAGAAGGTAAGGCGTCGGCGATTGTTGTTTTCCAACCGTTCATCGCCCTTGGGCGGGCACTCCAGCAGCAGGGTGTCACCTGCCTGCAGTCGTATCTCGCGGGGCTGGCCGTCCACTCGCTGCCCCTGGCGCGCCACAGCCACCAGCACCACATCATTGTCAGACTCAAAGCCGCTCTCGGTCATAGTCTGGCCTATGAGGTCGCTGCCAAAGGATATATAGGCGGTGCGCATCTTGCGCTGGCTGTCAATCTCATTGATGCTCCATACATGATGGTCGGCAGCAGCCAGGTGGTGGGTGTTCTTCAGCTCAAGGATATCGGTTATCTGACCGGCATATATCAGGCGGTCGCCACCCATCACAAACTCATCGGCGGGCACCGGGGTGATAATCTCCTTGTCGAAGCGCACTATCTCCACCAGGGAGCCTCCCCTCACTGACAACAGACCTGCCTCCTCCACTGTCTGGCCCACAGCCTCATTGTCGGTAGGCACCAAGAGCTCCACGGTATAGTCGGAGATGGTCTCAAACTGCTCCTCCGGCGACTTGCGCTCGGGGATATAGCGACGCAGCAGGATGACCAGCAGCACTCCCACCACGGTCAGGATGAGACCAGGCAGGAGGGGCTCAAACATATTCATCGACTCACCGGTCTGATCCATATAGAGGCCTGCCACCACCAGGTTGGAGGAGTTACCCATCAGTGTGCACATGCCACCCATGGTGGCGGCATAGCTCAACGGCACGAGCAGCTTGGAGGGACTGATATTGAGTTTACGCGCCCATATCCTGACGGTGTCGATAAACAGCATCACCACATTCACTGAGTTGAGGAATGCAGCAAAGATACTTACCGGAATCATCATGCGGAAGAGAGCCTTGAGGTAGCTGCCCGGCAGTCCCAGGCCGTGCTGCACAAGCCAATAGACCACTCCGGTCTGTATCAGTCCGGCCGCCACCACAAAGAATGCGGCATGCACGCCCACAGGCTCAGAGCCGAAGCCTTCCAGCACCTCCTTCTCCGATACCACTCCTGCCAAAAACAGTATGGTCACGGCACCAAGCAATATAACCTCGGGGGCTATATGGGTGCGCACCAGCATAACGAACACTGCCATCAACGTGGCAACAGTCGCCCATGCCTGCAGGCTTAGTCCGAGAAAGAGGATAGTGTCCATTATGAAGGTTCGGTTAGAAGTTAAAGTTAAAGAGTTAAAAGGTTAAAAGGTTTAGCGGTTAGCGTTGAGCGGTTAGCGATTAACGGTTAGCGTTGAGCGGTTAGCGGTTATTGGTTATTGGTTATTGGTTAACGGTCGAGATATTTTTTCTGTCAAGAATTAGAGAATTAGAGAATTGGTTATATTTGAAATTTGAAATTTATCGAGGTCCCGGCTGGGGATTAATTTCACACAGATTTCACAGATGACACAAATTTATTTTGGTTTTCGTTTTCGTTTTCGTTTTCGTTAAACTTATCCGTTCAATCCGTTAGATCCGTGGTTAAAGATTCAAGAATTAGAGAATTTGTCCTAACTCCTAATTCCTAATTCCTAATTCCTCACTCCTAACTCCTAACTCCTCAACCCTCCTCTCACCCCAGCTTCTTGAGCAGTGTGAGCACGTTCTTGCCGTCCACGCGGTTGTAGTTGATGGAGTCCATCAGCTGGCGCACCAGGTATATTCCCAATCCGCCGATGGGGCGTTCCTCCACCGAGAGACTGGTGTCGGCCTCGCGCTGTGCTGTGGGGTCGAAAGGTATGCCGCTGTCGGTTATCGTTATCCTGAGGCGCTTGTCGCTGGCCTTGGCGTCAATATGCACCTCTCCCTTGGTGCCCTCGGGGTAGGCGTATTTCATCACGTTGACCACCGCCTCTTCCAGGGCCAGGTTGAGCGACATGTTTGTGGAGGGGTCGATGTCCAGTTGCTCGCAGACGTCATCGACAAAAGATGCCAGTTGCGGAACGGCATTCACGTCGTTGGGCAGGATGAGGCTGCGCTGCAGCTTAATGACCGCCTGATTCTTAGTGAACCTCAAGGCCAGCATGGTCAGGTCGTCGCTCTGCTCATTGCCGTCCACAAAGGCACGCACGGCATCATTCATCGCACTGAGCAGGTCCTCAGAGGACTCGGCGTCGCTATTCTTGCGCCCGGTGTCAATCATACGCTCCTCGCCGAAGAGCTCATGGGCGGAATTCTCAGCTTCCGTCAGTCCGTCGGTGTAGAGGAAGAGGGTGGTCTGCGGCGCAATCATTGCCTCCTGCACGGTGTATTTCCACTTCATCATCAGTCCCAGGGGCACGTTGGAATCCATCTGCAGCAGCTCCACATCGTTGCCGTCCACCATCATCGGAGGACAGTGGCCGGCGTTGCTGTAACGCATCTGACCGGTCAGGAGATCCAGCACGCCCACAAAGAGAGTGACAAACATATTCGACTCATTCATCTCCGCCATGGCATCGTTCATCTGCTCCATGATGCGCTCGGGCGAAGCCTCGTGTGCCGACACCGTGCGGAAGAGGCTGCGCGTAACGGCCATCACCAGGGAGGCGGGCACGCCCTTTCCGCTCACGTCGCCGATGCAGAAGAAGAGCTTCTCGTCGCGGATAAAGAAGTCATACAGGTCACCGCCAATCTCTTTGGCAGCCTTCAGCGAGCCATAGATGTCGATATCGTCACGCTCGGGGAAAGGCGGGAATATCTTGGGCAGCATGCCCTTCTGTATGTTGCTGGCAATGCTTAGCTCGCTGCCTATGCGCTCCTTCTCGGCATTGACATTCTGCAGCTTCGTAAAGGTGTTCAGACTGCGACTGACAATAAACACCAGCAGCGACAAGCCCCCGATCATCAGCAGTATGAGTATGAAGTTGCGCTGGCGCAGATTCTGGAAGATGTCCTGGTCGGAACATATCACCGCCATCGACCATCCGGTGTTGCCGTCGATGGGCGAATAGTAGATATAGTTCTTCTTCCCCTTGGGGTCTTTCACCGTGGCCATGCCGCTGGAGCCGTCAATCATCGCCTTGGTCACGCGCTGCATGACGGTATCGTTGTTCTTTGTGGCAAAGGAGTGGGCGTTATACTTAAGGATGAGGCTGTCCACCGGCGACACGATGATAAGGCCGTTGCGTGAGATGACCACATTGAAGGAGGAGGGAAACGCCCTACGCTTGTTGATTACGTCGCTGAGCCACTCCAGCGACAGGTCGGCGGTAAGGACGGCCACCGTCTTTCCTTTCTTGTCGTGTACGGGATAGGAGAAGGTGGTCATCATCATCTCGCCTCCATTCTCATCGAAGTAAGGCTCGCTCCAATGGCCCTGACCGGTACGCATGGTCTCGGTGTACCATTCCATCTCGTGGTAGTCATACTTGTCGGTGCCGAGCTGCTTGTCGATTATCTCGTCGCCGTTCTCATAGCTGTACGGCGAGTACTGGCGGCCTTTCTCTCGGTAGTAGTAAGGCTCGAAGCCCACGGCGCTGCCCACTATCACTCCGGCGTTGTCCGACAGCATGCGGCGGGTGATAGAGTACATGGAGTCGGGCTTGTCGAGGTTCTGCTCCACCACCCATACCATATTCTCCACCGCCACCTCGGCGGCAGTCATCACATTCTTAATCTCAAGGCTCTTCACCCGCAGCTCACCGCGGGCATGCTCCTCCACCTCAGCCTTGATGCCGCTGCTGGCAAACCAATACTGCACCGTACCCATCACTATCACCAGCACGGCGGCAGTGATAAGGATGCCTATGCTGACGCGGGCCTTGGAATTCTGACGTAAATTATTGTTCTCTGCCATAGTTTTGCTTGGAGGTTAGAGGCTTATCCTCAAATCGTGAAACCGTCAAATCTCATTTTTTTCTGTCAAGAATTAGAGAATTAGAGAATTTGATTATCCGTTCAATCCGCTAGATCCGTGGTTAAAGAATCTTGAATTTTTCTGTCAAGAATTAGAGAATTAGAGAATTTTGATTATCCGTTCAATCCGTTAGATCCGTGGTTAAAGATTCAAGAATTAGAGAATTTGTCCTCACTCCTAATTCCTAATTCCTAACTCCTAATTCCTCAAATATTATCTCCTTCTCTGCTGGCGCTGCTTCTCCTGCAGCTCCTGCATGGCTTGCATGCGGGCAGCGAAGCCGGACATCTTCTTGGGGTTATCCTTGTTCTTGCGGTAGTTCTCCTCCAGCTTCTCCAGCAGCTTCTTGTCGTCGGTGCGCCAGCGCAGGAACCACATGGTCAGCGCTGAGCCGAGCAGGGAGATGAAGTAATAGTAGTTGAGGCCCGAGCCGTAGTCGTTGAAGATAAAGAAGAATACCACCGGCATGAGCATCATCATCCACTGCATCATCTTCATCTGTCCTCCGCCGCCCTGCATGGCCATGGTGTCCTTCTGCATCTTCATGTTGAGCCACGAGTAGAGCAGGTTGCTCACGCAGAAGAGCACACAGAAGATGCTCAGGTGGTCGCCGATGCCCCAGATGGGCTCCTTCCATGTGAGGATGTTCTCGTAGGTCGAGAGGTCGTCGGCCCAGAGGAACGGCTGCTGGCGCAGCTCGATGGCGTTAGGCACGAAATTGAACATCGCAATCCAGATAGGCATCTGTATCAGCATAGGCAGGCAGCCGCCCATGGGGTTGGCGCCATACTGGCTGTAGAGCTGCATCATCTCCTGCTGCTTCTTGAGCGAGTCCTCCTTGTTGGGGTATTTCTTGTTTATCTCCTCCACCTTCGGCCTCAGCACACGCATCTTGGCGCTCGAGAGGTAGCTCTTCTTGGTGGCGGGATAGACGATAATCTTAAGAATGATGGTTATGACGAGCAGCACCAGTCCCATCGAGAGGCCGATGGCGGTGAGGCCGTCGAAGAGGTAGATGGTGATATAGCGGTTGATATACTTGAAAAGCGGCCATCCCAGGTAGACCAGCTCCTGCAGCTCCAGGTCGCGCCCGTCGATGGTGTTGGCGTTCATCTTCTGCAGCAGCCGGTATTTGTTGGGACCGATATACAGCTGCATGCGGGTGGGCTTGGCGCCCGAGGGGTCGAAGGCGGTCTTCATCTGTGCCGAATAGTGGCTCAGGTAGCCGCTGCCCTCCGGCAACGGGTTGGTGGCGAGAGTAGCGTCGTGGAAGTCCTCATAGCTGATGAGCACATAGCTGAAGAACTGGTTCTTGAAGGCCACCCAGTCGAGTGTCTCCGCCAGCTGCTCGCTCGTGGCAATCTCGGCACGCAGGTAATCGGTGCCCTCGCCCTTCTCCTTGTAGGTGATATAGGAGCGCTGCTGCTCAAACTTGTATCCCCTCTCCTGCTGCGTCAGGCTGTCGGTCCACTCCACCAGCAGGTCGCGCCTGCCGGGGTCGAAGAAGTTGGCCATGCCTCGGCTGCTGATGGTCATGTCCACCATGTAGCTCTCGTGCCTCAGGGCGTAGGTGATGGTCAGCTCGGCGCCGTCGCGGCCGCTGGCGGTCAGCGTCAGCGTGGAGTCGGTGGCTGCCGAGGGGGTGAAGTAGAGGTCGCGGGTGTTCACGTTCTCCTGCTTCATGGCAAGGGCGAAGTTGAGCGACGAGTTGTTGTCGTCAAAGAGCACCACGGGCTCCTTCTGCTGGTTCTTAAAATCCTTGAGCGTAGCCTTGCTGATCACGCCCCCGTGGCTGTTCACCTCCATCTTCACCAACTTGTTCTGCAGGGTGAGCATCTGCTCTGCCCCGTGCATGGAGGCACCGAAGAGAGAGTTGGTGTCCAGCGCAGCGGTGTCCGCCTTGGCCTTGGCAACGCTGTCAGCCACTATCTGCGCCTTGATGTCCGCCAGGCGCTGCTCCTCCATGGCAATGCTGTCCGCCTCGCGCATGGCAGCTATCTCCTCCTGCGAGGGCTGGTTGATAATACCGAAGCCGATAATCACGGCTGCTATCAAAACAATTCCTATAAGTGTGTCTCTGTTCATGAGATGATTGTTTAGTTATACGGAAACTTCTATCCTAAATAATATCCTTATAAAATGAGCGACAAAATTACGAAGATATTTTAATATAGCCAAATTAGGAGTAGAATTTGCTCTCCGGAAAGACACTGCAAAGTTAACATTTGTTTGTTAAATGCACAAGACATTTAACAATCTTTAATGTAAAAAAGCATACGGATTACACCAGCATAACCGACCGCTTCGGCGACATCGGTGCGCGTCAGAACTACAACAGATTCTTCGCCAACCCCCAGCGCTTCACCGACCTGGAGATAGAGGCAACCACCAACTTCATCCAGTCGCTCATCACTCCGAAGGAAGGCAAAGCCGACTGACTCCCTACGACGCAGGGCAAGCACTGCGCCAAAGCAACGCCCGCAGCATTTCCTTAATTCAATATCAGAATTGCAAAGTTTTGTTAAAAAACTATCATTCCTAACAAACCTATCACTGAAAAAATGATAGGTTTCGCGATTTTCTATATACCCTTCTTATAGAATTATATATTATATTAAATATATAATATATAATTTGAATTAAAGTTATACCTCTGATATTCAGAGAGATAACTTTTTCAATTGCGGGAAAAATTGGTGTTTATAAAAAACCTAACAAATTAAGTGATAGGTTTGTTAGGTTTTACCAAGAAAATTTTTGGTCAAAACCTATCATTCCTAACAAACCTATCACTAAAAAAATGTTAGGAATGCGTAGAAAAAAAATCTAATCGCGTAGAAATAGTAGGTTTCAAGGCTTTTAGATTTCGTTTCGACGCGATTAGATTTCGTTTCGACGCGATTAGATTCCGTTTCGGCGCGATTAGTTGTCGCTACGCGACACGCAGATTTACGCAGATGAAGCAGATTTCGCAGATTTTTCTTTGTGTACTTCGACGGGCTCAGTATAGATACTTCGACAGGCTCAGCATAAATGTTTTGAGGGCGCTCTACGAGGTTACGCACATTTCTCATATAATTACAGAAACATCATCGGGCAAGCTGATTGACTCAGCCTGCCCGATGTGATGCTTGAATTGAATATGATTATTTAATGTCTTACGGAAATGCCAGCATTCGTTGCTTTTTTCTTAAGCATGAATTACCATGAATCACCCATTAACTATCATAAATAGTTTGTGAAATTAGTGGAATTCGTAGTTCATTCTCTTAAGCATGAATTGCCATGTATCACCCATTAACTATCATAAATAGTTTGTTTAATTCGTAGTTCATTTTCTTAAGCATGAATTGCCATGACTCACCCATCAACTATCATAAACAATTTGTTTAATTCGTTTAATTCGTAGTAGTCTTGCGCGTTGGCAGCTTACTTCTTGTCACGCTTGGCTACCTCGCTGAGGTTCCTGTCGACCACGGAGATGAGCTCGTCGATATTGTCGAGCTTGTTCTGCCAGAGGTCGCTGCGGTCGGGAGCGAGCTCCTGCACCTTGGCGAAGTATGCACGGGTGCTGGTGAGCTTGTCCTTGAGCTGCTGCTGCTGTGCCTTGTACTGCGGGTCGCGGTTGTTGGTGGTGGCCTTCTGGTTGAGGTCACGCACCTCATTGAAGTTCAGGACTCCCACGTTGGCTATGGCGTCAACGAACTCGGGGTCTATCTCCAGGGCCTTGTTGAAGCTGGCGAGGGCTTCCTTGTCCTTAGTCTGGTCCATGAGGACTACGCCCTTGATGTAGTGTGCCATCTTGTTCTGGGGTGCCTTTGCGATGAACTCGTCGGCAATCTTCATTGCCTCGTCCTGCTGATGGCGGTCGTAGTAGTACTTGAGCAGTATCTGGGGATAGCTGACGTTGGTGGTGTTCTCCATGGCGTCCTTGAGGGTGTTGAGCCACTGGGCGGTGTCGCCCTTGTGCTGGAAGGAGGATGCCTTCATCCAGTAGCCGTCCTCGCGGGTGATGCGGTCGTCTGACTGGCATACGACGTCGACGCTCTGGAGCACCTTGTCGTACCACTTCTCCTTGTAGGCTATCTGGGTGGCATAGTAGCCGACCTTCTCGTAGATGTCCTTACCGGCTGCAAAGATGGAGTCTGACTCTGCCTTGGTGAAGCAGGGGTTCTTGGGCAGGTCGAGGTGCTTGTAGTAATACTTGTAGGCTCCCTCGTTGTCGCCGTTCTGCAGGCTGAACTGTGCGCAGAGGATGTAGTTGTTGAGTATCTTCTTCATCCACTCGACGTTGCCGTTGTGCTCGCCGATGTCATACTCATTCTTCTTGGTGCCGTAGTCGAAGCGGGGCTTTACCTTGCCCTTGGCATCGGGGGCGTGGTCGAGCTCATAGGACTTGGTGAAGTACTTGACGGCATTGTCCATGGAGGAGATGAAGAGCGCGGTGTCTATCGGCTCACGGGCGTTGTACTTGTCGGCCTCGATGCTGAGCAGGCGCAGCTCGGTCTGTCCGGCCACGTTGTAGGCGTAGGCAAGTTTCTTGGTCTTGGGATTTTCAAGCACGGCCTTGATGGTCTCACGGGCCTCCATGAACTTTCCCTCGTTGATCTGCTCCTGGGCCTTGTAGATCTGGCCGTCCTGAGCGTAGCTGACTATGGCAGCGGCTATGGCTGCCAGGGTAAACAGTGTCTTTTTCATAGTTATTAGGGGTTTAAGTGTTAATCTGTTGTCTGAACGTCGGTCTCGTCCTGTGTGAAATCTATCTCGTTGTCTGCCTCGGCGGTCTGGGCCTCGCCGTTGCCGGACTCTGCCTCGACATGGCATACGGAGGAGATGGTGTCGTTGCGCTTGTCGAGGTTGATGACCTTGACGCCCTGGGTTACGCGGCCCAGCACACTGATCTTTCTGACGTGCACACGGATGGCGGTGCCGCTCTTATTGATGACCACGAGGTCGTTGGCATCGTTGACAAGGAGTATGGCCACCAGCTTGCCGGTCTTCTCGGTGATGTTGATGGTCTTGACGCCCTTGCCGCCACGGCCGGTGAGGCGGTAGTCCTCGATGAGGGAGCGCTTGCCGATGCCCTTCTCGGAGAGCACGAGGATGGTGCTGTCGGCATCCTGCGCCCATGCGCAGATCATGCCTACGACCTCATCGTCGGCACCGTCAAGGGTTACGCCCTTCACGCCGGTGGCGTTGCGGCCCATGGCGCGCACCTTGCTCTCGTTGAAGCGGATGGCGCGACCGTTGCGGGTGGCTATGACTATCTCGCTGCTGCCGTCGGTGAGGCTTACGCTGACGATGGAGTCATCCTCACGTATGTTGATGGCATTGACGCCGTTGGCACGCGGACGCGAATAATCGGAGAGCACGGTCTTCTTGATGATGCCCTTCTTGGAGCAGAAGGTGATATAGTGGGTGCGGCAGAACTCCTCGTCCTTGAGGTCCTGCACATGGATCATGGTGTTGAGGGCATCGTCGCCGGGGATGTTGAGCAGATTCTGGATGGCGCGGCCCTTGGAGTTCTTGAGTCCCTCGGGCACCTCATAGACCTTGAGCCAGTAGCAACGGCCCTTCTGGGTGAAGAAGAGGAGGGTGTCGTGCATGTTGGCGCGATAGACCTTGTCGATGAAGTCGGCATCGCGGGTGGACGAGAGCTTGCTGCCTACGCCGCCGCGCTCCTGGGCATGGAACTCGCTGAGCGGTGTGCGCTTGATGTAGCCCAGACGGCTGGTGGTAATCATCATCGGGTCGTTGGCGAAGAAGTCCTCGGGGTTGAAGTTGTCGGCCTCGCCGGGCATTATCTCGGTCATGCGCGGCTCTGCCCATTTCTCCTTGACCTCAAGGAGCTCGTCCTTGATGACCTTCTTGCAGAGCTCATCGTCGGAGAGTATCTGGTTGTAGTATTCTATCTTGTGCATCAGCTCCTCATACTCGGCGTGCAGCTGCTCCTGCTGGAGTCCGGTGAGCTGGCGCAGGCGCATCTCGACGATGGCCTTGGCCTGGATGTCGTCAAGCTCGAAGCGCTTCATCAGTCCCTCGACGGCATCCTGCGGGGTCTTGGAGGCGCGGATGATGTGTACCACCTCGTCGATATTGTCGCTGGCGATGATAAGGCCGTCAAGGATGTGGGCCCTCTCCTGTGCCTTGCGCAGGTCATACTGGGTGCGGCGGATGACTACGTCGTGGCGGTGCTCGATGAAGTACTTGATGCAGTCCTTGAGGGTGAGTATGCGCGGACGGCCATGGACGAGGGCGATATTGTTGACGCTGAAGGAGCACTGCAGGTCGGTCATCTTGAGCAGCTTGTTGAGCACGACGTTGGCATTGGCGTCGCGCTTCACGTCAACGACGATGCGCATGCCCTCACGGCCTGTCTCGTCATTGACATTGGCGATGCCGTCCACCTTCTTCTCATTGCTGAGCATGGCAATCTTCTTGATGAGCTCGGCCTTGTTGACGCCATAGGGTATCTCGGTGATGACGATGGCGGAGTGGGTGCCCTCGTCCTCTATCTCGCAGCGGGCACGCATGATGACGCGTCCGCGGCCTGTGGCATAGGCGTCCCTGACTCCCTGCAGACCGCAGATCATGCCGCCGGTGGGGAAGTCGGGAGCGGGGATATACTGCATCAGCTCATCGACGCTGATGTCGGGATTGTCAACATAGGCCACGCAGCCGTCAATCACCTCGCCAAGGTTGTGGGTGGGCACATTGGTGGCCATACCGACGGCGATGCCGGTGGCGCCGTTGACGAGGAAGTTGGGGATGCGGGTAGGCATCACGGTGGGCTCCTGCAGGGTGTCGTCGAAGTTGGGACGCATGTCCACGGTCTCCTTGTCGAGGTCCTGCATCATGGCCTCGCCGAGCTGGGTGAGGCGGGCCTCAGTGTAACGCATGGCGGCGGCAGAGTCGCCGTCAACGCTACCGAAGTTGCCCTGGCCGTCCACCAGCACCTGGCGCATATTCCACGGCTGGGCAAGCCTTACAAGGGCTCCATAGACGGAGGAGTCGCCGTGGGGGTGGTACTTACCAAGCACCTCACCGACGATACGGGCGCACTTCTTGTAGGGATTGTTGTGGGTGTTGCCTATGCCCATCATACCGTAGAGAATGCGACGGTGCACAGGCTTGAAGCCGTCCCTCACATCAGGCAAGGCACGGGCCACGATCACGGACATGGAATAGTCAATGTAGCTGCTCCGCATCTCGCGGTTAAGGTCCACCTTGAGAATCCTGTCGTTGTTCAGATTTTGTGTTTCGTCCATAGCTTATATATTGAGTTGTTTGTTTGTTTTATGGTTTATGGTTTACCGTTTACCGTTTACGGTTTATCACCTCTGTCAATTATCAATTGTCTATTGTTTAACGGTTAAGAGATTTTTTCTGTCAAGAATTAGAGAATTAGAGAATTTGGTTATATTTGAAATTTGAAATTTGAAATTTGAATGCCGAAGGCATCGCGAAAAGGCTCTTTCGCAGTCGGCGAAGCCGGAGCGAAACTTGCAAGAGCCTTTGAGAGCGAAGCGGCAAATTTATCGAGGTCCCGGCTGGGGATTAAGGTCACACAGATTTCACAGATGACACAGATTTATTTTGGTTTTCGTTTTCGTTTTCGTTAAACTTATCCGTTCAATCCGTTAGATCCGTGGTTAAAGAATCAAGAATTAGAGAATTTGTCCTAACTCCTCAAACCTCAAATAATAACGGTTATTGGTTATTGGTTAACGGTTATTGGTTAACTTTCGAGTTCAAAATTACTAATTATTCCGCAAACGGGGCACAAAAGCAAGCAACAAAAATCAATTAAAATCGAAAATTTAGGCATTTTTAGCGTTTCTGGCGCATTTTGCGTTCATTTTCGACAGTCTGTCGACCATGTACGCCAACAACGCCACACGCAAGGAAATGGCCGTCAGCGCCCCTCTGGCATCCAACGGCCAATATCATCCTGCCGCCACGCCATTCTTCTGTTTGCAGATGTAAGGATATCAGGGAGCCGTCTCCCCCTCTTAGAGGGGGTGGCCCATAGGGCCGGGGGCGTATGATACAAACTTAACAGCTGCCGGAGGCGTATAACACTTTCACTTGTAGTGTAATCTGTGCCAACATCTATATCGTTGCCAAAAAAAATGCAGGACTCTCCTTCCCCTACATACAGGCGAAGTCAAGCCCTGAGCAATGAATATCACCGTCTGCTGCTACAGGCGGTTGCCCTCCTTGGGAAACACTATCTGCGGCGTGAAGGCCTTGGCCTCCTCCAGCGGCATCGAGGCAAAAGCCATGATGATGATGATGTCGCCCACCTCCACCTTGCGTGCCGCAGCACCGTTGAGGCAGACACATCCGCTGCCCCTCTCGCCGGCTATCACATAGGTCTCCAGACGCTCACCATTGTTGTTGTCAACCACATAGACATGCTCGCCCCTGATAAGCCCGGCAGCATCCATGAGGTCCTCGTCAATGGTGATGCTGCCCACATAGTTGAGGTTGGCATCTGTTACCGTGGCACGATGTATCTTTGACTTAAGAACTTCTACGTTCATATCTCCTATCAATATAATATGGCAAATAATCTAATCGCAAATGGCAAGGCTTGCCATCACAATGGTAAGAGGCAAACCGCCTGATGGCAAACCTACTTGTACCTTATATTATCTATCAATCTCACGGGACGCTGGCCGCAGAACACGGTGATGCATCCCACCACTGAGTCGCTGTCGCTCCACTCGCTGAGACTGCTGAGAGAGTCGCCGTCAACGATGTCGTAATACTGCACCTCCAGACCCTCAACGGCATTGATATTGTCCACCACGAAAGCCTTGGTCTCAGCCAAAGTGTGAGTAAGCATAAACTCCTTGCTCTCAAAGAGATACTTGGATATATTAACGGCTATCTTGCGCTCCCCGTCGGTCAGCAGGGCGTTGCGGCTGCTGAGGGCGAGGCCATCCTTTTCCCTCACGATAGGACACGGACAAATCTCCAACTTGAGCCCCAAGTCCTTCACCATGGCCTTGATCACTGCCACCTGCTGATAATCCTTCTCGCCAAAATAGGCGCGGTCAGGCTCGACGGCATAGAACAGCTTGCTCACAATCTGGCATACGCCGTTGAAATGACCGGGACGGAAGGCTCCCTCCATCACCGTGTCGGTGGGGGGATAGGAGAACTGCCGCGTATCGGGCTCAGGATACATCTCCCTGACCGACGGGGCAAACACCACGTCGGCACCTATGCTCTCCAGCAGAGCGCAGTCGGCGTCCATAGTATGGGGGTAGTTCTTAAGGTCGGTTTTGTCATTAAACTGGGTGGGGTTGACAAAGTCGCTGACCACGGTGAAACCGTTCTCACTGACGCTGCGCCTTACCAGCGAGGCATGGCCCTCATGCAGCGCACCCATAGTGGGTACCAATCCGACAGTCTTACCCTCCCGGCGGGCAGCATCAAGCAGAGATTTCAGTTTCTTTATTGTCTTGGCAATTTCCATAACAATGCAGATATTTTTCTTTCGGGGTGCAAAGTAAAACAATTCTTTTCACATACCGAAACTTTGCAGGCAAAAATTGGGTGGAGGCTACCTGCTGAGCACCAGGCGCAAGCCGAGGTTGGGGCGCCCGTTAGCGTACGCGGGGTCGTAGTAACTGCGATAAGACGTACGGCAGCGAATGGCAAAGAAATCCCAACTGCCACCCCTAATCACACGGTTGGAGCCCGTGGGCGGACCGACAGGATCGGTCTGCGGATCGCTGCTGTAATCTCCAAACCAGTCCTGGCACCATTCCCACACACCGCCGCTCAAGTCGTAGATGCCAAGCTCGTTGGCAGCCTTGCCGCCCACCTCATGGATCATCCTGTCGGAGTTGTTGCTGTACCAGGCCACGTCATCAAGGGTATTGCTGCCGCTGTAAATATAGCCCACACGCCTGTTGCCGCCGCGGGCAGCGAACTCCCACTCCGCTTCCGTAGGCAGACGAAACGTGCGACCGTCAAGCTGCGAGGCAAACCGGGCGTTAAGCCTGGAGATGAACTCCTGGCAGTAGTCCCAGCTGACATTGGTAACGGGCAGCATGTCGCCCTTGGTCGCACTCGGGTTGCTGCCCATGACAGCCTCCCATAGCTCCTGAGTCACCTCGGTGCAGCCCATGAGGTAATCGCCAAGAGTAACAAGGTGTGTGGGGCTCTCGTCATCGTATGCGTCAGTCTGCTCAATCGTCGCACCCATCATAAACGAGCCGCCATCAACGGGCATCATGGTAAAAGTCACACCGTCTGCAACAAAGTCCTCACGTTGAAGTGCAGGCCTCTGCGGCACATCGCCGTTGATGATGTTGTTGTAGATGGCCACCACGTCGGCGGAATTGACCTCGTTGTCGTAATTCACATCGCACACATTCTTCTGCGCCATGGCTGCAGCGGTCGTCATAACAGCCGCCGTCAGGGAAATAAGAGTTACTTTCATATTGTTATCTGTTTTGACATTCAATTGTCTGCAAAGATAGCTTACTATTTTCAAAAGTGCGGGAAAAGAAGTGTTACTTTTCTCTTTTTTGCCCCAAAATGCTGCGTATTCGAAAAAAAATAACTATCTTTGCAAATATCTGAATTTTTAAACATCAATAATGAGTAAGAAAGTACTCTTTATCTCGCAAGAGATAACTCCATTCGTACCGGAAACTCCCGCATCCGTACTTGGCAAGGAAATCCCACAGACAATCTTTGAGTTGGGCTACGAAGCCCGCGCCTTCCACCCCAAGTGGGGCAACATCAATGAGCGCCGCAACCAGTTGCACGAAGTGCAGCGCCTGTCGGGTATGAACACCATCATTGACGACACCGACCACCCACTCATCATTAAGGTGGCCACCCTGCCCCAGACAAAAATGCAGGTCTATTTCGTCGACAACGAAGACTACTTCCTCAAGCGACTGGCAGCCTGCGACCGCGACGGAGTGGAATACAACGACAACTATGAACGCGCCGTATTCTTCGGACGCAGCGCACTGGAAATCACCAAGAAGCTGCGCTGGTATCCCGACTACGTGCTATGCCAAGGATGGATATCGGCGGTGGCTCCATTTCTGATGAAGACCGTCTATAAGGACGAGCCCGCCTTCTGCGACGCCAAGGTGGTGACCGCCCTCCAGCCACTCGACATCACCAAGCCCATTCCAGAGCGATTCCCATATTTCCTCGCATTCCGCAATGTGGACGTAAAGGAGATCAACCGCCTGAAGATGGAGTTTAAGCAGCCCAGCGACATAATGAAGCTGGCCCTCAGATTCTCCGATGCAGCCGTGATAACCGAGGAGGGCGTTGACCCTGAGCTCATTAAATATGCCGAGTCAATCAACCTGCCCATGATAAAATATGAGCCAGGCAACACCCGGCAGGAGAAGACCGCCATGCTCAACACCATGCTCGAGAGCTTATAACAATAAGGTAATTGCCAACTTCTGCATTGCCACTATTCAAGATTGCAAATGACCAAATATAGTCAAATGAAAATGCTCCTGTCGGCAGCCGTCGCGCTGATAGCGTGCATATTCCTTACATCATGCGACGACGAGACCGGCACCCTGGGCATCAACACGATGCCATCGTCCGACCAAAGCCGCACATCGCAGTCTGTGTTCGACGTAATCACACAATCGGTGGCCGCCGACTCACTGGCTGCCTTCACATCCGACTGCTACCTGGGCAGAGTGTCTGACCCCGAGACCAACTCCACCACCACCTGCAACTTTATTGCACAATTTGCTCTGCTGGAGGACGACGAACTGCCTGACAGGTCCGCCATGTACAAGGAAGATGGACAGGTGGTGGCCGACTCCGTGGTGCTCAACCTGTACATCAAGTCTTACTACGGCGACTCCGTAAACTCCATGAAGATAGGCGTTTACGAGCTGGACTCTGCCAACGTGATACCCGAGGGGCGCAACATCTATACCAACATCGACCCCGAAGACTACATCAGCACCAGCCCCAATGCCGTGAAGAAGGAGACATCCTTTGCCGTGGTCGATTTCGACGTGGCCGACACAGTGCGCTTCGCGTCCAGCTACTCTAAGAACATCCGCATATCACTGCCTGCCGAATACGGCACCCGAATACTACGCCTATACTACGAGCACCCCGAATACTTCCGCAATTCCTATGAATTCATACGCCACGTGATGCCGGGATTCTATTTCAAGGTGCTGGGCGGCAACGGCACTATGGTAGACATTGACATCACCACGCTCAACATCTTCTTCAAATTCAATGCCGAAGGCAATACCTACGTCGGGATAAAGCGCGTGGCATCCACCAGCGAGGTGATACAGTGCAACTATTTCGAAAACCGCAACCTCCAACCGCTGCTTGAGGCCGAAGACTACACATTCATAAAGTCGCCGGTGGCCATCTTCACGGAAGCCACACTGCCCGTGGAATCAATAATGCTCAACCACGAGAAAGACTCCATCAACAGCGCCAAACTGGTACTGCCACGCTACAACAGCGGCAGCACCTCTACATACGCCCTGCCCACACCGGCAAAACTGCTGATGGTGCGAAAGAGCGAACTACACCGATTCTTTGAGATGCGAAAGGTGCCCGACAACCGCACCAGCTTCACTGCTGACTTCGCCGCCACCAACAACTCCTACACTTTCACCAACATCGCACCCCTAATAGCGCAGATGAACAAGGACCGCAACTCATCCGACCCTGACTGGAACAAGGTGGTGCTCCTGCCGGTGAAAACCAGCGTAAACAGCAGCGGCAGAGTTATAGCTCTCGACATTGACCTCTCCATGGCCTCCGTCAAGCTGATGGGAGGGCCAGACAATCCCTTGGGCATAACAATTATTTACAGTAGTTTCAGCGACCGGAAATAGCGTCCGGCAACGCATCACGACTAACCTGCACGGCATCTACACACTGCAAATGCCGTGCAGATTTTTTATAAAAATTATGATAACTGTCTCTGCAGCACCAACTTTTTTTATGTTTTTATAATTACGCGCGTACATTATTATATATAAATTCACTATCTTTGCCCACGAAATGAAATACTCTATTATCATACCCGTTTACAATAGGCCCGATGAGCTGCGTGAGCTCCTGGAGAGTATCGCTGCCCAAGGCCGTGAGACTGACGATGTGGAAGTACTCGTAGTGGAGGACGGCTCCGCCATCAGCAGCGAAGAAGTAGCCCTTCAATACGCCAACCGCATCAATGTGCGTTACATGCCTAAGGAAAACTCCGGCCCCGGCCCGGCCCGCAACTACGGCGCTGAACGAGCCACGGGCGAGTGGCTACTGATACTAGACAGCGACGTAGTACTCCCGCCCGGCTATCTACAAGCCATCGATGCTGAGTTGCAACGAGAGGATTGCGATGCCTTCGGCGGCCCCGACCGCGCCAGCAAGGACTTCACAGTAATGCAGAAAGCCATCAACTATGCCATGACCTCCTTCTTCACCACCGGCGGCATACGCGGCGGCAAGAAGAAGATGGACAAATTCTATCCCCGCTCATTCAACATGGGAGTAAGACGCGAGGTTTACATGGCTCTCGGTGGATTCAGCAAGATGCGTTTCGGCGAGGATATAGACCTCAGCATCCGCATATTCAAGGGCAACTACCGCTGCCGACTTTTCCCCGACGCATGGGTATGGCACAAACGCCGCACCGACCTCAAGAAATTCTTCAAGCAGGTACACAACTCAGGCATAGCACGCATCAATCTATACAAGCGCTATCCCGACAGCCTCAAGCTGGTGCATACACTGCCTGCAGTGTTCACCGTAGGGTGCGCCCTGCTGCTGCTGATAAGCCCCTTCTTCCCGTGGGCTCTCGCCCTGATATTGCTGTATGCAGTGATAATATGTCTTGATGCCACCCTGGCGGAAGGAGATATTGAAGTGGGTCTCATGGCTGTGCCTGCGGCCTTTGTGCAGCTCACCGGTTATGGTAGCGGATTCCTCCGCGCCGCATGGGAAAGACTGGTGATGGGACGCGACGAATTCAGCGCCTTCAATCACAATTTCTATAAATAACTACTATAGAAACTATAGATACTATAGGAACTATAAAGAAAACAATAAAAAACACTGCATGAGCGTCAGCCTGAAAAAGAGGAGTGAAGACTCCCGCCCCCGAGAGCGGCTTCTCCGCAACGGCGCAGCCAGCCTCAGCACCGCTGAATTGCTGGCCATCCTCATTGGCTCCGGCACCACCCAGAAAGATGCCGTTCAGCTGATGGGCGAGGTGCTGGAATACTGCGGCAACGACCTCACCCAGCTAGGGCGCATCACCTACGAGGAGCTTACCGGTTTCAAGGGCATAGGCGAAGCCAAGGCCATCACGGTGCTTGCCGCACTGGAGTTTGCCCGCCGACGCATGGACGCCAGCCCCACCAAGAAACGCGAGTTTAGAGACTCAAGCGATCTGTATGACTTCTTCCGCCCCCTAATGTGCGACAAGGACCACGAGGTCTTCTGGGTACTGCTGCTTAACAACCGACTGCAATACGTTGACGACCGCTGTCTGAGCCAAGGCGACATCAAGGGCACCGTGGTTGAACCGCGCATGGTATTCAACTATGTGGTTACCAAGCAGGCAGTGGCTTTTGCCGTGGCCCACAATCACCCCTCCGGCAACCCCAATCCCAGCCGCGACGACGACAACCTGACCAAGCGTCTGGCTGCCGTGGCAAAGGAACTGGGCGTGAGATTCATTGATCACATCATCGTCTGCGAAGGGCAAAACAAATACTACTCTTTTTCCGAGCAAGGAAAGATATAAGAGGAGAAAAAGGAGTAAGGAGTAAAGGAGTAAGGAGTAAGGAGTAAAGGAGTAAGGAGTAAAGGAGTAAGTTATTCAGTCTTAACATTTTTAGCGACTATCAGCTTAATCTCTTAACCACTAAGCCGACTTAACTTCTTAATTACTAAAGAATATAAACGCCAACACAAGATATGGACAAGCAACAAGTAGAAGAGCGAATAGTAGAAGTTCTCAGGACGGTTTACGACCCTGAGATTCCCGCCAACATATATGACCTCGGCCTTATCTACCGCGTGGACTACAACCCCAACGACAGTTCACTCGACATAGATATGACCCTCACCGCCCCGGGCTGTCCCCTGGCCGACTTTATCATGGAGGATGTAAGACAGAAGGTGCTCAGCGTAGAGGGCGTCAAGACGGCACAGGTCAACCTGGTGTTTGAGCCAGAATGGACACAGGATATGATGAGCGATGAGGCGAAGATGGACCTCGGATTTATGTAGAAGATGAAAAAAACATATTTTATAGCTGACGCACACCTTGGCTCATGGGCCATCAAGGACACTCGCGAGAAGGAGAAACACCTCGTGAGATTCCTCGACAGCATCAAAGGCGATGCTGCTGCACTCTATATGCTGGGCGATATGTTTGACTTCTGGTATGAGTATCGCTACACCGTACCCCGCGGCTACACCCGTCTTCTCGGCAAGCTCAGCGAGCTCACCGACAGCGGCGTAGAGGTGCACTTCCTCACAGGCAACCACGACCAATGGATGATGTACAACTATCTGCGCGAAGAATGCGGCATAACCATCCATAGAGAAAAGCTGATACCCATCACCATCGGCGGCAAGCAATTCTGCCTCGCCCACGGCGACGGCCTCGACCCGAAAGACCGCAAATACCTGATGCTGCGCGCCATCTTTCACAATAAAGTTTGCCAGCGGATGTTTTCCACACTCCACCCCCGCTGGGCTATGAATTTCGGCTACAGCTGGGCTCGCCACAGCCGCCTCAAGCACGAAGGCCGCGAAGGCATCGTCCTGAGCGAGGAACAGGACAACACTCTGGCCTTTGCCCGCCAATATGCTCAGGACAATCCCAAGACAGACTACTTCATCATCGGCCATCGCCACATCGATCAGCATAACGACCTGCCCAACGGCGGTCAGTTCATTGTACTGGGCGACTGGATAAGCAAATACACCTATGCCGAGTTTGACGGCGACCATCTGAACATAAATCATTTTAAATAAAACAGTTATGAAACGTATCGGCTTCCTCTTGACAATGATGATTGTTCCGCTCATTATAATGGGCCAGAACTACAGTAAACTATGGAGTGAAGTGGAGCAGGCCCAAAACAATGACCTGCCCAAGACCGCTCTCACCAGCATCAACAAAATCATCCGCATTGCCAACAGCAAGGGTGACAGCGACCACCTGGCCAAGGCATTGATAGTAAGGATGTGCCTCGCCAATCAGATATCCCCCGACAGCGCAGAAGCCTTGCTGCCGCAGATGGAGAAAATATGCCAAGACCGCAAGACACCATCCGACCGCTGCATCTATAAGGCGTTGCTCGGATGGCTGTACAACTGCCGCACCACCGACATTGACCCGCAGACCAAGAACAAGGCCATCAAAGCATTTACTGAGGCCACGTCTGACCCGGCAGCCCTGGCTGCTGCCAAGGCCGACAGCTATATGGCGCTGCTCGTCAAAGGTGAGGACAGCAAATACTACAACCACGATATGCTCAGCGTCATCTTCCCCTTCGTGGCCAATCAGCTTGACGACATGTATATGCCCGAAGCCCAAAGGCTCGCCGCCACGGTGATGGGCAAGGAGATTGAATGGTATAAGACCCACCAGATGCGCGAAGCCACCATGCTCGCCAGGATTGACTCTATGGACATACTGTCCTATGGAGGCAGGAGTTTCTATGAACAGATAACAAAGGAATACGGCGACCTCCCTGTCAGCACCCAGGCATACGCATGGCTGTGCTCCTACTACAACGACAAGGAGGCATACCTGCTGGGCAAGGATGTGCTCAAGCGCTATCCAAGGACCAAGTACACCAACCATATCAAGAATGTGCTCAGCAAGATAGAGCAACCCACGCTCAGCATCAACACCAACGACATCAACACCTACCCCGGCGAAGAGGTAAAACTTATCTATAGCTACAAGAACACCAAGAATGCCACCTTGCGCTACTATCGCCTACCCTTCGCAGCCTGCGATACTGCCTGGCTCAACCTCAAGGCAAAAAACTACCCGAAGTATGCCAGGAATGCCGACTTCACCCTGCCCCTGCCCATACGCAAGGGCGAGCCGTACGACAAATTTAAGGACACCATCACCTTCACCGTGCCCAACCCCGGCATCTACCTTGTGGAGATAGGCGGCAGCGACTACGACAACAGCTACTCCATCGTCAATGTCTCACGGCTGGCCGTCATGCAGCTCCCGCAGCCCGAACAGAAGCTGCGAATCTGCGTGGCTGACTACAAAAACGGCAAGCCGGTGCCCTATTCCACCATAAGGCTGCGCAATGTCCACAGAGACACCGTACGCTGGATGCAGTACGTTACCGACGAGCGTGGTGAACTGGTGCTCCGCAACCTCAAGGGCGACACCGACATCTTCGCCCTCACCGAGGACGACAAGGCCCTCCAACCGGTGGACATGGCATACAGCCCTGACTACAACTGGAATCGTCCCACCCACGACATAAGCACCGAGATCTACACCGACCGCGCCATCTATCGCCCGGGGCAGCAGGTAAAGATTGGCGGCTTCCTCTATAAGCAGGACGACGACAGCACATGCATAATACCCAACCTGTCGCTCGACCTTTTCATACGCGACGCCAACGGCAAGAAACTGCAGACCATCACCGTGGTAACCGATGAGTTCGGCTCCTTCAGCACCGATTTCACCCTACCGCAGGAATGCCTCAATGGCACATTCAGCATACAAAGCACCATCAACGGCGGCACCAGTTTCAAGGTGGAGGAATACAAGCGTCCCAAGTTTAAGGTTACCATCAGCAAGCCCACCGACGGATATGTACTTGGCGACACCATCACGGTCACAGGCCAGGTCATGACCTACTCAGGCCTGCCGCTGGCCAACACCACCGTCTACTGCAGCAACGAGCGTAAGCAGACATGGTGGTTCCGCTACGCCGACAAAGACGCTCCCTTCGTCTTACGCGACACCGTCATGACCGACGACGAAGGCAAATTCTCACTGCCCGTGGCGCTAAGCATACCCAAGAGGAGCGACGACGGCTACTGGAGACCGATGTGCTACAGCTACAACATCACCGCCAAGGCCACCGCTGACGACGGCGAGACCGAGGAGAGCAGCCTCACCATCACCGCCGGCAACACCAAGACCTTCGTAACCCTCGATATTCCGCCCATCATCTGCAAGGAGCAGATGCCCGCCCTCGCCGTAACACAGAACAATGCCATGGGCGAGGCAGTGGACGGCGAAGGCAGCTACTACCTCATTTGCGACACCGACACCCTGCGCCGCGGCACCCTGCAGTTCAACAAGCCCGACCAGCTCAGCTTCATCAGCCAGCTGCCCTCCGGCGAATACAAGCTCATCGTGCTGCCCACCGGCGAGACAAAGCTATACTACGGCCAATACGCCTACTTCAACCTCCTCTCCATCAACGATACCAAGCCGCTCGGCAACAAGCCCCTGCAGCTCTGGCACAGCAGCGATGAGTTCAGCTACACAAAGCCCGTTGACATCCTCGTGGCCACACCGCTCAAGGACATGTGGCTCCGCTACGACATATTAGCCAACGAGCAGGTGGCAGAGAGCAAAATCATCCAGATAAGCGACACCGTGACCCACATCCTCCTCCCGTGGAACGAGCGCTACGGCCGCGGAGCCCGCATCATCTTCGCCCTCTATAGCAAGGGCAGCCTCCACAGCCAGTCGTTCGTCCTGACCAAGCCGCTGCCCGACAAAGAGCTCAAGCTGCAGTGGTCCTCCTTCCGCGACAAGCTGCAGCCCGGCTCCACCGAGCACTGGACACTCCGCGTGCTCCATCAAGACAAGCCCGTCGAGGCCTCCGTCCTCGCCACCATCTACGACGCCAGCCTCGACAAGTTCGGCCATCACTCCCTCCCCTTCGGCCTCAGCTTCGACCGCTATGTACCGCAGGTCAGCTGGACCTCCACCCGCAACTATACATTCTCCGCCAGCCTGCAGAAAAGCTATAACCGTCTCACCGAGGAATCGTTTGACTTCACCGAGATCGACCGCTATCTGCTTGACGAAAACCCCTTCCACTACCGTGGTCGCATAGCACTGCTCGGTGCTGCGGGCAGGGATTTCATGCTACGCGAGGTTGCCATGACCAAAAGCGCCAGGAGTAATGCAAAGGCCAGGCGCCCCGCCATGGTCGAAGAGGAGGCAGAGGCCGATTACTACAGCGACGAGGAGGAGGACGAGGACATCACCGGCAATGTGGAGTTACGCTCCAACTTCAATGAGACAGCCTATTTCACCTCCACCCTGCGCACCGATGCCCAGGGCGAGGCGACCATCGACTTCACCATGCCCGAGAGCCTCACGTCGTGGAACTTCAAGGCCCTCGCCCACACCCGCGACGTCAGCTACGGCTTCCTCAGCAATGTCATCGTCGTGCAGAAGCCCCTCATGGTGCAGGCCAACATGCCGCGCTTCCTGCGCAGCGGCGACCAGACCAGCCTCGCCGTAACCGTGCGCAACAACACCGACCTCCCCCAGAGCGGCAAGGCGCAGCTCGCCCTCATCGATGCCCAGACAGGTCAGCAGATAAAGCTCATCACCAACCATTTCGCCATCGAGCCCGGCAAGACCGAGACCATCGACTTCCCGTTCCAAGTCAGCGGCGACCAGAGCATGCTCATCTGCCGCTATGCCGCCCTCACCGAAGAGTTCATCGACGGCGAGCAGCAATACCTGCCCGTGCTCAGCGACCTGCAGAAGACCGTCAGCACCGTACCCTTCATGATCAATGACGGACAGACTCACACCTTCCCGCTCGACTCGCTGCACTACAACCCCAATGCCACCCACTCGCTGCTAACCATTGAGTACACCGGCAATCCCGCATGGACAGCCATCAGCGCACTGCCCTCCACCGTCAACTACCAGACCAAGTGCGCCACACAGCTCGCCATCAACTACAACGCCCTCACACTCATGCGCCAGATCATCAAGCGCAATCCTCAGCTCACCGACGCCATCAGACAATGGCAACAGCAAGACAGCGTGCCTGCCTACTTCGCCCAACTGCAGAAGAATCCCGAGCTCAAGATAGTGGCACTGCAGAACACCCCGTGGGTTGGCGATGCCGACCATGAGCGCAGCCGCCTCGACAACCTCATGCAGGACGACCAGACGCTCACCCTCAAGCAGGCCTCCATGCTCCATAAGCTCAAGGAGATGCAGACCAATGAGGGTGGATGGCAGTGGTTCCCCGGCATGCCCGCCAGCACATGGCTCACCATCGACATAGCCGAGATGCTCAGCAGCACCCGCGCCCTCTGCCCCGATGCAGCCGACGAAATCGACGAGCTGCTCACCCCAGCGCTGCGATTCCTCGACGCAGAGGCAGCAGAAGAAGTCGCATACATCAAGAAATATAAGACCAAATATGTGCCCACGCTATGGATGCGCTACCTATATATTAAGTTAGGAATGAGAAGTGAGGAGTTAGGAGTTAAGCCTCAACTTTCAAAATCCGAAAAGTATCTCATCAAGCGTCTGCAGAAGAGCTCCAGGAGCTACGACCTCTACGACAAGGCCATGGCAGCCGTCATCCTGCAGCGGGCAGCACGCACCAAGCAGGCCAACCTCACCCTCAAGAGCCTGATGGAGTACACCGTCAGCACACCTGAGATGGGCCGCTACTTCGACAGTCGCCGCGCCCCCAACTTCTGGTCAATGTATAAGGTGCCCACGCAGGTAGCCGCTATCGAAGCCCTGCAACTCATCCGTCCCGACGACAGGCAGGCCATCCAGGAGATGCGCCTCTGGCTGCTCCAGAGCAAGCACACCCAGATGTGGGACGAGCCCCTGGCAGCCACACGTGCCATCAGCTGCCTCCTCAGCGACGGCATGCTGGCAGCACCCACCGCGCTACCCTCGCAGCTCGACCTCAACCTCAATACAGAGTTAGGAGTGAGGAGTGAGGAGTTAGGAGTTGGCAATGGTCAAATCACAATCCCCGTGCAGGAGTACGCCACCATCGAGCCCTTCGTGCAGGCAGGCTACATCAAGGCCACCTTCAGCGACAGCATCCTCAAAGCTCAAGCGGCAAACCTCAAACCTCAATCATTGACCGTGCGCCAGTCTGCCGCCACCGTCGAGCAGCCCCTCTCCTACGGCGCCGCCTACCTGCAGTCATGGCTGCCGGCCATCGAGACACCTGCCGCCGGCTCCGAGCTGCGCCTCACATGCCAGTACTACAAGGAGACCGCCAACGGATGGCTGCTGCTATCAGAGTCAGATAACAAAGAACAGGGAACAGGGAACAACATTTCAAATCTCAAATATCAAATTTCAAATATACATAAGGGCGACCGCATCATGGTGCGCTATGACATCGACGCCAGCCGCGACTTCGACTTCGTGGCACTCCGCGACGGGCGCCCGGCATGCCTCGAGCCCACCAGCACCGCCTCCGGCTATGAGTGGAGACATGGCTGCTACCGCTCAGTGGAAGACGACGGCACCATCTGGTACTTCGACTCCCTCAGCAAGGGCCACCACGTAATAGAGGAAACCTACGACGTAGACCGCATCGGTCGCTTCACCTCTGCATGCCCGCAGGTACAGTGCCAGTACGCTCCCGAGTTCTCAGCGCGTGCCACCGCCGTCACCCTCACAGTAGAATAGCCAACAGCCATGAGTCGTAAGTTAATCGGAAGGCTGCTTCTGTTGCTTGCCTTTACAGGTTCTCCCCCTCTCTTTCTCCCCTCCTTCGGGGAAGAGACGGGGGGAGGCTCAAAGGTGCTGCGCCAGCAGAACCTCAACCGCTGGCATATCGCCCCCGCCAACTACAGCGGACTGACGCCCCTCGGCAACGACCGCTACGCCGTGGTGGACGACAAGAGCGCCACCAGCGGCTTCCACATCTTCACCATCCGCCTCAATCCACGCACCGGCAAGGTGGAGCACGTCAGCAGCACGCCACTCTTGGGCAGTCCCGACAGCATTGCCAAGACCGACTGCGAAGACATCGTATTCTGTCCACATGACACCACCCTCTTCATCGCACAGGAAGGCATCTCCACCATCGCCCAATATGATATGGACGGCACCTCCACCGGTCACCTCCTGAGGCTACCCCCGTTCTTCAACCGTGGCAAGATACGTCACAACGCAAGCTTCGAGGCCCTCGCCTACGACACTGCCAGCCGACGCTTCTTCTTCACCACCGAGATGCCCCTCAAAGGCGACAGCCTTCACCTCATCGCCGTATCCGATTCGCCCAGCCCAATCCTCTACCGTATGGACGCCCCCGAGCTAAAGCTCAAGGCCAAGTACTACGCCCACGGCATATCCGCCATGACAGCAATGCCTGACGGCAAACTGCTCGTCATGGAGCGTGAGCTCAGCATACCCCCGCGCTATGTCGGCGGCAAGTGCAGGATAAAGGTTTACGAGATCCCCTCTTATCCCCCTAAAGGGGGAAGACTTACCCCTGACGACAGTGTCCTCCCCTTTAGGGGAGTTAGAGGGGTCTGCTCCCCACTCTCCAAGCGACTCCTCTTCACCTTCACCACCCACATCTCCCGCCTCAACTATGCCAACTATGAAGGCATGTGCCTCGGTCCCACCCTTGAGGACGGCCGCCAGACCCTACTGCTCATCAATGACTCGCAGGGCGGAGTCCACAACGGCCCCTTCCACCTCAAGGACTATATCAAGGTCGTTATCTTAGACAGTTGCAGACGTAAGTAAAGGAGTAGGCCGGTTCCTCTAAGCGGGGTCCCCTCTGGGGAAAATAGATAATGGGAGCCTCGCATAGCGAGGGAGTACCCCGAAGGGGGGGAGGGCGTATGAAATTAACTATGACCGATGGGGGCGTATGAAATAACAGTTATTGCCATATTAATGCCAACATCTATATCATTGCCTCTTTTTATCTTTGCACACCATAAACAACACACACTGCAAGCATGAAGCGCACCCCGAAAGTCTTTGTCTAACTTTCGGGGTGCACTTCAGAGCAATACTATCTTTTTTTAGTGATAACATTGATAACTTTGATAACATTTGAAAACAATAGGAGCCCGCGTTTTCTATTACGCGGACTCCTAAACGTAGCGTTTTCGATTAGCCTACCATTCACGGCGTTAGGGAAAATTTGAAAAATTGAAGTTCGGATGGCTTGAAGGCAATACAACATTGTCGATGATGTATTCAGACTCGCCATCGTATTCATACTTTCCGCTCGTCTCGCGATAGTAGCGGAGATAGAGGCAACCACCAACTTCATCCAGTCGCTCATCACTCCTAAGGAAGGCAAAGCCGACTGACTCCCTACGACGCAGGGCTGGCACTGCGCCAAAGCAACGCCCGCAGCATTTCCTTAATTCGATATCAGAACTGCAAAGTTTTGTTAAATATGTCATCAAATACCATAAACCTCATCACTAAAAAAAGATGGTATTCGCCGTTTTCCATATACCCTTCTTATAGAATTATATATTATATAATATATAATTTGAATCAAAGTTAAACCTCTGAAATTCAAAGAGATAACTTTTTCAATTGCGGGAAAAATGGGTGTTTATAAAAATACTACCTACTTTAGTGATGAGGTTGATGACTTTTTGCCAATAGGTTTTATTAGAAAGTCATCAAATACCATAAAAATCATCACTAAAAAAATATGGTATTGCGCAGAAAAAAAATCTAATCGCGTAGAGATGGTCAGTTTCGACGCGATTAGATTTGACTTCAAGGCTTTTAGATTTTGTTTCAAGGCTTTTAGATTTGCCGCCAAGGCTCTCAGATTTCCTTTTGTCGGACCGCGCTTGCAGCGCGACCACCGACGAAATCTTCGCGAAGGCTTCGCCTTTCGACGGGCTCAGCATAGGTGTTGCCGATGCGCTCAGCATCTGGCTCGGCGCGGTTTTTGCGATTGGATTACTTCTTTTTGCACTTTCTTTCTTACTCATGCAGGAGTGATAATGCCTTTTTTTGTCTTTTTTGCTAATTATATATACTTTATTAAAAAAAATAAATTTATCTTTGCACATGTCATTACTAACCTATAAACATTTATGCGTATGAAAAAGTTTTACCTCTCTATCGTTGCGCTGCTGCTCACGGCAGTCGGCGCAAAGTCCCAGACGGTCAAATACGGCCAAATCGAGACAGGCTATGGCGAGACGGTCACGATGTACTACGAGATTGTTGACGAAGGCGCTATGACCTGCAAGATTGTCGCCGAAGATGCCGACAACGACAAGGGCACCCTGCCTGCCGACTTCACGGGCAAGCTGGACGTACCCTCGGAGATTGACGGCTACACGGTGATTGACATCGGCGAATATGCCTTCGAGAACACCCGCTGCACCATCATGTCGCTGCCTGAGACTCTTACGAACATCAGCGCTAATGCGTTTACGACTAACAAACTGAGCGACCCCAGCATCGCCAGGCCAGAGTTTGCCGACACGCTGGTCATTACCGCCAACATCGAAAACCTGGGCAACAGCGCCTTCTCTTTCAGTAATGTTAACAGGGTGGAGCTGCCCGAGGGTATGATTTCGATCGGCTCCTTTGCCTTCTCCAGCAGCACGCTGAGCAGCATCAAGATTCCATCCACGATGCAGACCTTCTACAACTCCGTCTTCCCCAACACTAAGCTTACCGAGATCGAGCTGCCCGAGGGACTGATCAACCTGGGGCACGTTACGTTTGAAAACACGCTGATTACCAAAATCAAGCTGCCCGAATCGCTGGAGACGATGGGCAACTTCTGCTTCGCTAACCTGGACATCGACAGCCTGGTCATCCCTGCCAAGGTGAGGAGCATTGGCAGCGGCATCACCGCCGGATGCAACAAGCTGGTCTATCTCCGAGTGGCTGAAGGCAACACGGTCTACAGCCCCGAAATCAGCACCATGTGCAACATCGTCTATGACATAGAGAAGAAGACCGTACTCGCCGGATGCCCCAGCTCCGGATTCCCTACCGAGACTGAGCAGATCGGCTACGCCGCTTTCCAGAACATTGACATCGAGGAGCCCGTGCTGCATGAAAACCTGAAGATTATCGGCAGGTACGCCTTCTCGGGCAGCGGCATTAAGTATCTGCAGATTCCTTCCACCGTCACCAACATCTACTCTAATGCCTTCTACAACTGCAACGAGATAGAGCGCATCGACATAATGGCGTCGGGCGTCAACCTGCAGGTGGACCAGGCTGCATTCTATATTCCTACGGACAATACCTCCCTTACCGGAGTGTATATCCACGGCACCCAGCAGCCCAAGAGCTACGGCGGCTTTAGCAACATGGGGAATGTGACTCTCTATGTGCAGGCTAATCCTGACAACTTTACCAACCCCACCGTCTACAACAGTGTCGGCGTGGGCAAATACTTCAAGGAGGTCAAGGTTTACAAGCAGCTCTCGGGCTTTCAGGTCAACGACTATGAGTGGCCCACCCACGGCAATTGCGGCGACTACGAGGTCAGCTCACCCACCGAGGGCGTGAAGAAGATTGAGGTTGCGTACTCCATGTTCAGCAAGCGCCTCAACCCCGAGTATGAATTCCAAGCAAAAGATAATTGCCTAGTCACTATGATAGTGCATCTGGGCGAGGGCTATTGCTTCGGCAGCGCACCCTATGGATCGATTGCCGGCACGGGGAATAACGGACGCGTAATACGCCTATTTGAGGACCGCCAGCAGTTCTATTGGGAATACACCGTGCCCGTACCCGCTGAGGGCATTGCCATCAATTTTGCCAACTGCGGAATTACCGCACCGGTGGTCGGCGAGACTCCCTCCGACTATATCACCAGTCCTAACCCCTCAGGCACCCTCTTCCGCCGCTCCATCTTTGCCCACCACAACGGCGAGGTGATATGGAGCCCCCTGCACGTGAGCTTCCGCGAGGGCGTGGTATATACCGCAAAGGTCAAGATTCACTGCGAAGAAGACTACACCTTCCCCGAGGACCTCGTGCCTACCGTCAACGGCAAGAGGGCTGACCTCATACGCACCGTCGCCGACGACGGACGATGCCACGAGGCTACCATCAGCTACACCTTCCACATCACCAGCGTAATACCGCAGGGTGACGTCAACGCCGACGGAGTGCTCAACACCGCCGACGTGGTGGGCATCTACTCCTACATCCTGGAGGGCGACGCCAGCGGAGTAACCGCCGAGCAGGCTAACATCAACGGCGACGTGGAGGAGGACGACACTCCCATCGTCAACACCGCCGACGTGGTGACTCTCTACAACAATATCATCAACGGCTCACCCTACACCACCTACAAGTTAGACGACGTTGAGTTCACACTACGCAATGTGGAGGCAGGACCGTTCATCATGGGCGCTCCCGAGGAGGACACCGATGCCAGTGGAAACGAAAAGCCGCAGCACCGCGTGACTCTCACCAAGAACTACAGCATGGCCGAGACCGAGACAACCCAGAAGCTCTGGACTGCCGTAATGGGCAGCAACCCGAGCGAAATGAACAGCAGTGAGAACAACCCCGTAGAGAATGTCAGCTGGAACGATATTCAGATTTTCCTGACCAAGCTCAACGACTCCTTCGACGGCAAGCTTGCCGGCGGCATGGTGTTCCGCCTGCCGACAGAGGCTGAATGGGAGTATGCTGCACGCGGTGGCAAGAACAGCAAGGAGTTTAAGTACTCCGGCAGCGACAACCCTGACGAGGTGGCTTGGTATAATGGCTCAGAATCTCACGAAGTAGCGCAGAAACTGCCTAACGAGCTGGGCCTCTACGACATGAGCGGCAACCTTTGGGAAATATGCTACGATGACAGGCAAATATACTCCAACTCTTCGCAGACCGATCCCTTAGGTTCTACCACTGATGGATGGTGCGCTACACGTGGCGGCGGCTACTGGAATCCCGCTTACGCAATGCGTGTCACATACAGGACAAACAATATGAAAACTACGAAAAACAGGGGCAGAGGCTTCCGCTTCACCCTGGCCACCCCCATTGATGAATAAGCAACCGGAATAACCTAAAACCGATAATGTTAGAAGGTTAAAAGGTTAAACAAAAAAAAAAGACAACCTCTCGGGGTTGTCTTTTTTATTTCAATTCTTCCATCCTTCAATTCTTCAACTTTATTTCAATTCTTCCATCCTTCAATTCTTCAACTTTATTTCAATTCTTCCACCCTTCAATTCTTCAACTTTAGGCAATAATATAGATGTTGGCACAGATAACACTACCTGCGAAATGGTCATACGCACCTGTTGCTGTTAAGTTTGTATCATACGCCCCCGTCGCTTCGCGACACCCCCTCGCTCCGCGAGGAAATCCATTTCTAATTCCCCAGAGGGGACCCCGCTTAGAGGGGGAGCCGTCTCCTTGCCATCAAAAGCAGAACGGCTTGCGGTAGAACGGCTTGCAAGCTCCCCCTCTAAGATAGAGGGGGTGGCAGCTTGCTGCCGGGGGCGTATGAAAGTAACTATGACCGACAGGGGCGTATGAAATAACAGTTATTCCCAAATCTGTGCCAACTGCTATATCATTGCCCAACTTTATTTCAATTCTTCCATCCTTCAATTCTTCAACTTTTTAAAGTATTCCTCCAGCAGTCGGTGGGCTGCCATAAACGAGGTCTGCTGCCCCAGCTCGATGCTGTTCTCGGCAGCAATGAGGCGCTGCTCCATGTCGGGGTCATGGTAGAAGGAGTTGCGCAGCCGCTGGTCGATGGTCTCGTACATCCAGTAGCGGTTCTGCTCCCTGCGGCGGCGGTAGAAATAGCCGTTCTCCTTCACAAAGTCTATATACTCATAGATGCCGTCCCACAGCTCCTTGATGCCCAGACCGTAGAATCCGCTGTAGGTATAGACCTTCGGCGTCCAGCCGCTGGGCGGCAGAGGGAAGAGATGGAGGGCGTTCTTGTAGTGGCCCGCTGCCACGCGGCAGCGCTCCACATTGTCGCCATCGCACTTATTGATGGCTATGCCGTCGGCCATCTCCATGATGCCGCGCTTGATGCCCTGCAGTTCGTCGCCGGTGCCTGCCACCTGGATGAGCAGGAAGAAATCGACCATCGAGTGGCAGGCCGTCTCGCTCTGACCCACGCCGACAGTCTCGATAAATATCTTGTCGTAGCCGGCAGCCTCGCACAGCACGATGGTCTCCCTCGTCTTGCGGGCCACGCCGCCCAGCGAGCCGCTGCTTGGGCTGGGGCGTATGAAGCTCTTGGGATGCACGGCGAGCTTCTCCATCCTGGTCTTGTCGCCGAGAATGGAGCCCTTGGTGCGCTCGCTGGTCGGGTCGATGGCGAGCACGGCGAGCTTGCCGCCCTTCTCATTGAGCACATGGATGCCAAACTCATCGATGCTGGTACTCTTGCCGGCGCCGGGCACACCGCTGATGCCTATGCGCACACTGTTGCCGGCAAAGGGGAGGCATTTCTCTATCACCTCCTGCGCCATGGCCTCGTGCTCGGGGCGGGTGCTCTCCAGCAAGGTCACGGCACGGCTGAGTATGGTGACATCGCCGCGGCGTATACCCTCCACAAAGTCGCTGACGCCCAGCTCACGCTTGCGGGCCCTCGGCCTCAGCTTAAGGTAAGGGTTCACGATGCCCGGGTTCTCCGGACTGGTCTCCACCTTGAGACCCTGATACTGGCTGTCGTTTTCGGGATGGTCCATCTGCTAGAGTTAATAAGCGTTTAGCGGTTAGCGGTTAGCGATTAGCGGTTGCCACTTCGTTCTCACCTTCGCTTTTCGCACCCGCGCCTAAAAAGCATCCTTGCTTTTTCGAGACGGCGCGACTATGCTGCTACGGTTCGCGACCCCTAACGGGGTTAGCGGTTTTTGTTATTCAAACCTCAAGCCCCAATTTTATCCTACGGCAATGTTGAAGGCACCGCTCATGTATATGCCCAGCTTCAGCGAGTAATCAATATCACCGATCTGATTCCACGGGGCCTGGTAATAGTGAATCTCCTTCAGCACCCTGTCGTCCTTGTCAAAGTATTTCTTGGATATGATACGATATGTAAGCACCGCTTCGTCAAACTCATAGAGCACCTCGGCTCTCACTGCCTTGCCGTAGGCACCGTCGCGCTTGGCAGCCTTCATGCATACCTTGGGGCTGGAGTAATCATAGCGTACCCATAACAGATAGTTCTGACCCTGACGGTCCACGCAGTCGCTGGCATTGACCACCATTGTCTCATCTTCACATACCTTCTGGTAAGTCTTCACTTGCGCCGATACTGCAGTGGCAAACATCAGTGCCACAAACAGGGAAATACACATCTTTTTCATATGTTATGGTTTTAGGGGGTTACTAAGTCGCTGCTCAATCCTGACTTATGCTCACCAGCACCACCGGCCGGCGGTAGTCATTGGTAATCATCAGCAATCGGTATCGTGCGTTGCTAAGGTCGCGGTATTTGTTCACCAGCGTCACCTTCATGTTCACCGTCTCGCCCGGAGCTATGGTCGTCTTGGGCAGATTGACATTGATGGCAGGGTGAAACACCTGCAGCGAGCGAATCTGCAGGTCGCTGCGTCCCGTGTTGCTAATGCTCACGGTGCCCTTCACCTTGCTCTTCTTCGTCTTGGGCATCTCCAGCACATCGCTGCTCAGCAGAATCGACGGAGCACGGTTGGAGCGCTCCACCGTAGCCGTGTCGAAGAGCACTATGCTGACCGGAATCTCGCGATCCTTGCTCACGCTCTCACCCTCATAGCTGCTCACATACACCACATCCTGCGTCAGTCCCAGGTTATGGTTCAGCTTGCGGCTGTCCAGCGTGATGGTCAGGTATCCCTTGCGGCCCGGGCGCAGCACCTTCGGCGAAGCCTCCACGCTGAGGTATGCCGGCAGAAGCAGCAGGTTGGGCTGGCAGTTCTCCTCGCTGGTGTTGGTCACCGCAATCGTCTTGCTCACCACATCGCCGTCGTTCACATAGTCAAACTCGATATTATCCGTCTTCAGCGTCAGCGGACCGAAGGCCACGCCGAATCCGTCATCCGTCGGCTTGCTGCCCCTGTTCTCATAGGCATTCTTGATATCCAGGTACACCTTGCCCTTTATCTGCAGCGCCAGCGGCTGGCTGCCGCCCTCCGGGTAGATATAGATGGCGTGTGTAAACCGCCCCACCAGGTCAGTGACATAGCTCACGCTCACCGTTGCCGTACCCCCTGCCTCTATCGTCATAGGCGAGCAGCTCGCCTTGATCTGCGAGCTGGAGGTCACTATACGGTCCACGTTCACCGTCTTGCCCGATGTATTCTTAATCTTAAACGACGTCGTCGTCTCGCCGTACAGTTGCAGCGTACCCAGGTTCTGCGATTTCTTCTCAGCCGTCAGCTGCGCCAGGCAGCTCAGCGGCATGGCAACCATCATGGCCGCAGCCATCAAAAAAGGAAAAATATGCCGTTTCATTTCAAATAAACATCTAATTGCCGCGAAGTTAGTTATTTTTTCTCTACTTTTGCAGATGATTGCACTAAAAAACACCATTATGCGCTTTATTTCATGGAATGTGAACGGATTGAGGGCCTGCGTGGGCAAGGGCTTCGCCCAGGCCTTTGAGCAGGTGGACGCCGATATCTTCTCCCTGCAGGAGACCAAGATGCAGGCCGGTCAGCTCGACCTCAATTTCCTCGGCTATCAGAGTTACTGGAACTATGCCGAGAAGAAAGGCTACAGCGGCACTGCCGCCTACACCCGCCTCACCCCCCTCGGCGTCACCCTCGGCATGGGCCTCGAGCCCCATGACCACGAAGGCCGGGTGATAACCCTCGAATACCCCGACTTCTATTACGTCACCGTCTATACCCCCAACTCGCAGGACGGCCTGCGCCGCCTCGCCTACCGCATGGAGTGGGACGATGCCTTCCGGCAGTTCGTCTGCCAGCTCGACCGGCAGAAACCCGTCATCATCTGCGGCGATATGAACGTCGCCCACCACGAGATAGACATCAAGAACCCCAAGTCCAACCTCCGCAACGCCGGCTTCACCCAGGAGGAGCGCGACAAATTCACCCTACTGCTCAACAGCGGCTTCACCGATACCTTCCGACACCTCAACCCCACCCTGACCGGGGCATACTCCTGGTGGTCCTACCGTTTCAATGCCCGCCAGAACAATGCCGGGTGGCGCATCGACTACTATCTCATCAGCAACCGCCTACTACCCCACCTCAAGGACGCCCGCATCCTCAGCGACATCTACGGCTCCGACCACTGCCCCGTACTGCTGGAGCTCGATCTGTAACCGCTTCGCGGTAGAGAACAGAAAATAGAGAATAGATAACAGAGAACAACTTACAGAGAAAAAAGAACAGCTATAATTTCTCTTTTTCAAAAAAAATATCTGTTCCCTGTCCTCTATTCTCTAATTTATTATTACCTTTGCACTCGCTAAAACAAAAAGCAGCCAGTTTTAGTTAATCTTGGAGAGGTGCTCGAGTGGCTGAAGAGGCACGCCTGGAAAGCGTGTAACCGCCGAAAGCGGTTCGTAGGTTCGAATCCTATCCTCTCCGCAATATCACTTGATTATCAGTGATTTACGAGATTTACACCCAATTTTACACCCCAAAATGTAAAGTTGGGTGTTTTCTATGGACAAACAACCCTAGTATATCTCCCATGTACTCTTTCTCTTAATAGTACCTTTCCTGATACACATAAAAAGACGTGATGCCGTTCTGCTCGTCGAACTCGATTTTATTCTCACGAGCAAGCCAACCGATAGCAGTACATACAGACTCTGTGTCGAGTCGTGTTTCACGATGCAGATCCTCAAATGAGAGATGCCCTTTTTCGTTGAGTGCCCGCCAGACGATGCCAGCGAGGGTTCCTATTTCTTCTTTCTTCATATTACTGTCCTGTTGATTGTTTGTATTCAAGAATCTTGTTTTGTAGGTCTGCATAGGCATCGGTATGCTTGTCGCACGACTGCTGGTAGAGAAGCTGGGCTTCGAGGAGGTCGGACATCTTGCAGGTGCCGGCACGGTAGTAATCGCGGTGGAGGCGGAGGTTCTCTTCCGACTGCTCGATGCTGCGCTGGGCTATGTCGAGTTGCTGATGGGCTTCCACTACGCTGTTCCAGGCGTTCTGCATACGGATGGTGAGCAGTTGGGCGTTGTCGGCGAGTTGGTCTTGCGCCTGCTGGTAGGCGATTTTCTTGCGTTTTATGGCATGTGAGCCGCCCCACCAGTCGGAGATAGGGACGCTGACAGTGGCGAAGAGCATAGCGAAGGAGTGGTCGTTTTCGAGCAATGTGTGGTAGTTGTAGCCTACCCCCACGGCGACGGTGGGGAGATTCTTGCCAATCTCCATCTTACGTTGTAAGTTGGCAGCCTCGACCTGTTTGCCAAGCAACTGGTACTCAGATGTTGAAGACAATGCCTGCTGATGGTCTTGTTTCAAAGGCACAGGAATCACAGCATCTGCATGGTGGCTGAGTGTAAAAGTCGTGTCACGCAATCCACAGTACTGGGCAAGCAACAGACGGACGATGCTGATGCCGTTCTGGAGTTTTAGTCGCTGGCTCTCCACCTCGTTCTGTCGCAACTGCACTTGCAGCAGATCATTGCGGAGAGCAATGCCGGCACTGACAGCCGCATCGACATCCTTGTGAATGACTGCTAGCATGGTTTCGACAGCAGCGACGGTTTTCATCTTCTCCTGAAGTGAGACGATTTGCCAGAAATACTGCTCGGCAATTTTCTCCACTTCATTCTCCGACAGTTGCAGTTGCAGACGGCTGACGTCTTCGCCGACCTTTGCCAAGCGGTTGCCGTTGACAATCAGGCCACCTGCAAAGACGGGCTGCATGGCAGTGATACCGGCTACAGTGCCGTGCTTCATCAGTGATAGGCTGACTGGATTCTGCAAAGCGGCCAAAGCCTCGGCTGGGAACATCTGGGCCAGTCCTGCCCCCATCTCAGGGGAAATCATCTCCGAAGGGTAGAGTGTTTTCTCTGCCGTGCCTTTGTTGGCATTAAACCACAAGCCCGTGGCGCTGACGTTGGGGAAGTATTTGGTGAAAGCCTCCTTGCGCTGCTGCTGGGCGGCATCTATCTCTTGTCTAGCATTGCGCATGGCGATATTGTTGTGTAGGGCAGAGTCGAGTATCTGCTCCAGACTATAGGTTTGCTGGGCAGACAAGCCACCACAGCAAACCATTACTGTTATAAGAAAGAGCGTTCTTTTCATTCGTTTACAGATTTTTTTTATATATAGTATGTAGGGTGTAAAGTATTGCGTTCCATTTTCTTAGGAAAATTTTAATGCAACTTGCACTAATACAATGAGTTAAACCTCAAAAAGTATCGCAAAAAAGGGAGTAATTAAATACGGGAAACTTTACACCCTATATAATATAGTATGCTTATTGATGGTATAATAGGCCACTGGGATGACGGTGAGAATGAAGAGCATGGTGATGAGCGTGCCAAAGAAGATGACGGAGCCCATAGGCACCCACAACTGACTGCCGCCTGTCACCATAGGCAGAACGCCCATAGAAGCGGCTGCCGAGGTAAGGAAAATGGGGCGCATACGTCGCTGGGCGGCATGCAGACAGGCATCGTACATTGTCTGCCCTTCTTCCAAGAGTTCGTTGGTATAATCGAGCATGATGATGCTGTTGCGCACCAGTATACCCAGAAGACTGATGACACCCATGACGCAGGTGCAGCCGAAGTCACAATCCATCAGTTTCACGCCGATGGCGGTGCCAGGCAGACACAGGGCAAAGCAGAATAGCAGCAGGATGGCCGTGCGGGCATTGCGGTAGTGGAACAGAAGGATGAAGAAATTAATCATAATGGAAATGGCAAGTGCCCGCATCACCTTTGGCATGTTGTCGTCCGACTCCTCGAAGTCGCCGCCGTATGTGACATTTACGTCAGCGGGCAGGAACTCGGGCCCGCGACTGGCAATCATCCGCTCCACCTTTTCCTTCTCCACCATGCCATTTGGGCTTTCGGTGCGGTCGAACTCGGCACTGACGGTGACGCAACGCACACCGTTGCGATGGGGAATACTGCCAAGTTCCCATTCTGGCACAATGTCTGCCACCTGGCGCAGAGGCACGTTGTCGATGCCGCCCACTACTGGAATCTGCTCGCTGGACAGATCGGTAGCCGATGAAGCGTCTGCACGCGTGCTCTTGATGACCACTGGCACCTCGTCGTCGTCTTCATAGACACTTGCTACCGGCATACCGCTGCCGTAGCGCAAGGCCAATGTCGATTCTATGCCGATGTTGGTCAGGCCGAGACGAGTGGAATAGTCCTCTCGCAGCGCAATGTGGTTTGTGGGGCGCGGCTCGTTCAGGTTCGAGCGCACCATCTTCAGTTCCGGCCACTGGCGCAGCACCGTCTGAATGGAGTCGGCAGCCAAGCGCAGGTGATCCAGATTGCTGCCCGTCAGCCGCACCTCCAACGGTGAGACAGCATCGGAATAGGACATCTGCTTGAAGCGCACGTATGCCTCGGGGAAGTAGTCTGCGTAAAGGTCCTGAAACTCGTCAAGCATATCGACCGTGTCGTCGTTGCTGGGCGTGTTGACGATGAACTGCGCAAAGTTTGTACCACCCATCTGTGGAGCGTAGGAGAACTGGAAACGCGGTGAGCCACTGCCGTGGAACGAGGCCACCGACAGCACGCGCGGGTCGCGGCGCATCATGCGCTCCAGAGAGTCGGCTATCATCGACGTCTTTTCGAGCGACGTGCCCGACGGCAGGTATATCTCTACGGCAAACTGGTTGCGCTCGGCAATGGGCATGAGCTTCTGCGGGATGCTGCCCATCAGCAGGATGCCCAGCAGCACACTGCCGATGCCCAGGGTAAGCGTGGTCTTCGTGTGACGGAAACACCAGCCAATGACCTTATTGTACGACCGCTGCAGAAGGTCGAGCATCGACGGTGTGGTGTGCTTTTTCCACGTCAGCCGTCCTGTCTGCATCTGTATGTTCTCGCCATGCTCCTTCTCGCGTGGTTTCAGCGGGTTCTTGATGAACGTGTATTGCAGGTAGGGCACCAACAGTTCTGCCACCAACAGCGACGTGAACAGTACGATGCTGATGGCCCACGGGAACGACTCCAGGAAGTCGAGCGGCATTCCCGTCACGGTGAACAAGATGGGGAAGAACGTCACAGAGATGGCCAGCGTGGCAGAGAAGATGCTGCGGAAGAAGTGTCGGGCACTGTCAATGCTGGCCTCCCGCCTCAGACGGTCGTATTCCTCTCGCGGCAGGTCTTGCGGCAGCAGTCCCAGTTTCTCCAGGTAGGAGTCAATGATGACGATGCAGTTGTCCACCACCATGCCTAATGACAGGATTAGTACACAGAGCGTGATACAGTTCAACTCCAGTCCACAGGCCATGAACAGACCTAAGGAAATGAATATGGTAATAGGGATGGTGCCAGCTGAAACCAGTGCCACACGCATCGGCAGCAGAAGCATCACCACGATGATGACCGCAACGACGGCAATGGCCAGTTCGCTGAGGAACTTCATCACGGCATCGTCCACCACCTTCGACTGGTCGGTAATGTTATACAGTGTGATGTCCCGTGGCAGGGTCTCCTGGAATTCGGCTATCTGCTCCTTCACCGCCTCCCCCATCGCCACGATGTCCTTGCCCTTCTTCATCTCCACCGACAGCAGCAGACACTTATGGCCGTTGTTCGTGATGTACGAGTCGGGCGATGGATATTCGCGCCTCACCTCTGCCACGTCCTTCAGCCGCACCACGTTGCCCGCTGGCGTGGAGAGCACTATCATCTCCTCGATGTCGCGAACGCTGGTCTCCGAGCGGTTCACATAGATGGGTTGCTCGCTAGCCTCGTCGCGGATGCGCCCCGCCGTAGTAGAAAAACCCTTCGAGAAGAGTGTCATGGCCAGCGTCTGGTCACTCAGGCCGTACTTCGCCAGACGGTCGTTGTCGAGGATGATACTCACTTGATCCTTCTGCATGCCCGTCACGGTCATGCGTCCTACGGCCTCCACCCTGCGCAGACAGTCTTTCAACTGGTCCATATAGTCCGACAGTTGGCGGTAGGTCTTGTCGTCGCTCTCCATCGTGATAAGCAGGGCCGACGAGTCGCCGAAGTCGTCCATCACCATCACGGCCACGACACCTCGCGGCAGTTGAGCCTTGAACTCGTTCACGCCGTGCTTGAACTTCGCCCAGAACTCCTCCTTGTCCTCTATCTCGTCGTTCAGTTGCACCTGCACCACGCTCATGCCGCTCATCGACGTTGAGGTCGTCTTCTCCTTGCGCACGTCCTTATACGTGAATATGTAGTCCTCCAACGGCTTTGTCACCTCCTGCTCCACCTGCTCTGCCGTCGCCCCCGGACACACTGCCACCACGATGCCCTGCCGCACGGTGCAGTCGGGAAACTCGTTCTTGTTGATAAACTTCAGTGCATACACGCCGCCCATCATCAGCACCGTCACCAGCAGGATGACAATGCGATGATAACTGAAAGATGTCTTGACGATATTCATAACTCTGAAACGACATTAACGTTACAACCTTCATAGACTTTCTGCATCCCCTCGACTATGACGGCATCAGCGGGAGAAAGACCAGCAGAGACAGTGACGCCGCCTGCCCGCGTGCCACCGATGGTGATGTCACGGCGATGAGCCTTGCCGCCAGTGACAATCCACACGTAATGGGTGTTCTTCTCTGTCAGCATTACGGCACTGGCGGGCAGAACTTTGTTTCCGGTTTCCATCGCATCGGGTGGGGCAAGGGTGACACTACACAGCATGCCTGGCCTCAGTGCGCCATCTGCATTACTGATACTGAACTTCACTTCGTATGATCGTGTGAGCGGATTAGCCGTGGTTCCTTTCTCGCTGACCCTGACGGCATACTGGCGGGCATCAAGGGCATCGACGGTGGCTGTGGCACTGGTGCCGATGGCAATGCTGCCTATCTCACGTTCCGGCACGCTGATGGTCATTTTCACTGTCGACACATTAAGCAGTCGCAAAACCTCAAGGCCTGGGGCGACTGTTTGTCCTGGCTCCACGTTTTTCTTGCTGATGACACCACCGGCAGGTGCATAGAGCCGACCATCGGCCAACTGTTTGCGGGCAATCTCTTCCAAAGAGCGAGCTTGCTGCAACTTGCTCTCCACATCCACCCATTGGATATCGGGCAGCGAACCATTGTCGTGCAGTTGTTTCATTCGCCGGTAAGCATCCTCGGCTTGAGTCAGAGCAGCCTTTGCACTGGCATGACTACTGCGGAGCGATGTCTCGTCAAGTACTGCCAGCAACTGTCCTTTGCTGACACGCTGACCTTCGCTGGCCATGATCTGTCTTACCGTCCCGGGTACGGCAAACGACAGCGAGGTGGCCGATGCTTCCTCAATCGTTCCCGAATAGTCCTGCCCGTTCAGTGGAGATTGCATTCCCTGGCTGGCATCCGTCATTGTCATCGTTTTCACTTTCACAGGCTCTGCGTCCTGTGTCTCTCCTTTCCGGCTGCATGAACTGACCGTCAGCAATGAAATCAGCCCACAGCAAAGCATCATTTTTTTCCGCATAATTTATCTGTTTTTGTTTTTTTTTGCTGCAAAGGTGAGGCTTTTTCGGCAAAGATTAGTGTCCGCTACGTTTGAAAAAGTGCCCGAAACGTATACTGATAGAAGTAGCGGACACAAATTCATTCAAATCGACAATGGAGTGTGGGAGAAAATGATTACCTTTGCAAACAAAAAGGATTTCAAACAGAATGATTAACGATGATATGATTCCCAGTTTCGGCATTGAGGACATCAATCCAAACGATCCCAATGTGGACTATCTTGACAAAGACTTGGTGTTTGTCGATGACATGCGCCGGCTGCCCGATGCTGCCGCTATGAAGTTCAAAATGAACCTCATGCTGATATGCCTGCACGGCAGGTTATCGGTAGTCCTTAACGGACAACGGATAGAGGTGGGGGAACGGCAATTGTTGCTCAGTCACTCCAACGTGATTGCTGACGATTACATGGTCAGTCCTAACTATGAGGGGAAGTTACTGATGGTGTCCGACCGCCTGGCAAAGATGCTGCTCGGACAGTATATTGACATCTGGCAGAGGGAATTCTACGAGCGTCCCTATATCCTTGTCAGTCTCAATGACCGCGACTTCACAGGATTTACATGTTTTTATCAGTTAACCAGCATGAAGATGGAAGAAATAGGTACGCAATTACACCGCGAGGTAATTCTTGTCCTGCTGCAAGCGTCTTTGCTCGACCTGTGCAGCCGGTTTCAAAGTGCCCAGAAACAACAGGCGGCCTTGCCTTCACAGGCAGAAGCGGCACCGCTCAGGCAAGGCAGTCTGCTGTTCCATCGGTTTCTCGACCTCCTGACCAGAGCTGCTATCAAACGCCGTTCTGTCACTTACTATGCCGACCAACTCAGTGTCACGCCCAAGTATCTGTCAACTGTCTGCCGTAGGGAAAGTGGCAAGTCTCCTCACGAATGGATACGCGAATACACGCTTGCCGACATCGCCTACTATCTTAAAAGCACCACACTCACCATAAAGGAAATCAGTGACCGTCTGGAATTTCCAAACCTTTCTTTCTTTGGCCGTTTCGTCAAGGAGCATTTCGGAGTATCGCCCATGAAATACAGGGAGAATCTACGTAGAGGACCTGGCGGGACATAATAATACATTCATCCAGCATATTTTCAGTCAACTTAATCCCCAGCCCGTACTTGCGTCCCACCTCGTTGTAGTAGTCAGTATGCATCTGGTAGTAGGTTCGTCCTACGGCATATTTGTCCTCGCCACATACACGGGCATAAGATACACTTTCCTCTCTCTCCGCAAAGACAAAAAAATCAGTCAGTTAACCACACTGGCTGATTTTTGCTTTTCTTATCATCACACCAATGCTGATGTAAGCTATCGTCCGTTAATTCCCTCTCACTTTGCCATCACGGATATACAGTCCCTTCTGCGGCGGAGTCTGCAGGCGCCGGCCCTGCAGGTCGTAGATTGATTGACCATTGCCAACTCCTAACTCATCACTCCTAACTCCTAACTCATCTATTCCCGTGGGACCTTCGTAATCCTCGTCAGTGCCGTCAAACACAAACACGCTGCTAGCCGGCAGCCTCAGCGTCAGCACCCTGTCAATATCAATAGGCATATCCTCGCTCATTCCGCTCAGCGCTTTCTGGTCGGCAAACGCCTTCTTAAACGATATACTGCCACTCACGTTGGCCGGTATGTTCAGCATCTCGCGCAGCGTCGTCAGATACATCTGGGCAGTGGTACCGCCGTTGCGAAGCGCCAGCGTAGCCTTCGGTCCGTTCCAGCTGGCCCAGCCATAGACGCCGGCCCTGCTGCCATCCCACGGATTGCCGCCCACCCAATGAACGTCGGGCAGCACGTCGGCATTGCGCTTCTGCCACTCAATGCACTCAGCCAGGTCGCCCCACAGCTTGCCGCCGTTGATAGAGTTCATCAACTCATAGTCGTTATAGAGCTCCACCAGTCCACTGCCGCAGGCAAAGGCACACCTCAGTTCACGCCTTACCGCCTCATAGCCGTAGTCGCTGCTCACATTGCCAAACTTTGAAAGGATAAAACCGTGAGTCATCAGCGTATTGATGGGGCAGATAGGAGAGTTGCTGACATAGTTCTGATACACCAGCCTGTCGCGATAGGTTATCCAGTTCTCGCGGCTCGACGAGTTGTCGCCGATGGTGCCGTAGTCATTCTCCTGCCGCCAGGTAGCGTCCGTATAGTGGTACCAGAAGGGGCTCGCCCAGGTGCCTACGGTAGTGTTAAAGAAGATATCCTCCTTCAGGTTCTCCCTCACATATCGCTCCAGCCTTATGATGCCCTCCGCGTTCTCATTGCCGCTGTCGCCGCTGTCAGGCCCCGTGGCACTGAACTGCGCGCTGATGCCGTCAAACTTAAAGAATCGGAACAGTCCCCTGCCCTCGCTGTCAGTGCCCTGATTCTTGGTCAGGTTCTCAGCCGCGTCGAGGAACACGTTATAGTAATTCCTGTTGCCCAGCACCATGCTCTGCCCCATGTTGCTCCAGTATGCGCGGCGGTAGTTGCCGCTCTGGCCATAGCCGCCCACCGGCCCCAGCCATGCGCCCACTCCGCTACCCATCTCGTCGGCCAGCGCCGCAATATCACGCATCTCATTGGGAAAACCGCTGTGGAAGGTCCACGTGCCGTAGTTGTCCCATCCGTCGTCAATCACGAAGGCCGCCGGCGCCGTTCCATAGACATCGTAGAAATCCTCCTTCCAGTGCCTCACCACGTCCATCACCTGATTAGCATTCATATTCTGCGTAGGGTCAGTGGCGTTGTTGCGGTTGATGTTCAGTTCATACCAGCTGATATAGCACGGAAACGGTCTCCAGGGCACCGCCCTCTCCCTCTCACTGTAAGCCAGGAAGGAGCGTCTCTTCTGCGTCTTAAGGATGTCAGCATTGTCCTCCGTGCCGTCCTGCGCTATCAGTCCCACCACGGCGCTCACCTTCCATGTCTCGCCGTTTTGCAGCGTAGTGTTACGGCTCCACCGCCCCTTGATGCTCACCACGTCATCATCAATCACCACGCCATCCTTAGCCTTATATATAGCCACGTCCATCACCGACGAAGCGTCGATGCTCTCCGTGCCGTCCTCCACAAAAGCCCTCAGCGTAAAGCTACCGCTGCTGGGCGCCACCATCGAGAACACATTATTCTCGGCCTTGTTGCCTGAGAAACCGCTATGGTAATCGCTGGCCACCACCGCCCCGCTGGCATCCACCAAGTCCACGCCGCCGAAGTTCAGCCGGTGATTGCCGCTGCGATAGTTGATGGCAACCTCCACCCTGCGGCCCTTCTCCAGGACCACGCCGTCACGGCTGTAGCAGTAGATGTTAGGATAGCCGTAGCCCGTAGCCTCCACCACCCTGGCAGGCACCTGCTCCGCCGCCACCTTCTGCCAGCTGCCCGCCGTAAGGTTCGTCGAGGCCATGCGACTCACCAGCTCCCATTTATCCTCATCGTCTGCACCGTTGCCCACCGTATTATATCCCATCGGCGTCTCCAGTCCGGCAAAGATACGGTCGTTCATGATTACAGCGCCGCGCGTGTTGCCCACCACTACGGGAACAGAGCCCGCCTCAGCCACGTCAACACTATACATCATCGGCACCACGTTAAACATATCCACATCGCTGCGCCCCAGCAGCTCCATCTCCGTGCGCAGATAGTGGCTTCCGTCGCGCAGCACGGCGCGCCACACGATCTCCATCACCTGGCCGTCGTCCACATACTTATAGTTGGCCTCAATCTGCTGCCCTGCAAAGTGGCGGGCGCCGTTCACCGCGTCAGGCTCAGCCTCCAGGGCGCTCACCTTCACGTTGCGCAAGATCATGTCGCTGGCATTCACCACCTTCTCACCCTCGCCCAGGGCCACGCTGAACAGCTCCGTTCCGCCCCTCAGGTTCATTGCCTCGCAGCCGCCGAACATCAGGACACCGCCAGAGCGTACGAACGACGCCGCCAACACATTATTATATATAGTGTAGCGTGTCTGCGCTCCCTCATCGGTAGTCAGTTCGTCAATATCAACGCAAGCCTCGCCCACCGCCTCCTGCTGCATGGGATAAACCACCGGCTGCTCATACACATCCACAGCCACCTGTCCATATCCCGGCATAGCCATCATCATGCTGCCCAGCAGCACACTCAGTCCACAAACAAATCGTTTCATGTCAATAGTCATTATTGTTACCGCAAAGTTAATCCTTTTTATTGAAATATTCAAATCTCAACAAAAAAATCACTACCTTTGGCGCATCAACACAATCACTCCGCATTATGAGTACAAAAGAGATCTACCTGGCCGGCGGCTGCTTCTGGGGCACTGAGCATTATTTCAAGCAGCTGCAGGGAGTCCTCGACACCGAGGTCGGCTATGCCAACGGCTACACCCCCAGCCCCACCTATCAGGACGTCTGCACCGACCAGACCGGCTATGCCGAGACCGTCCGCATAGTCTATGACCCCTCCGTCGTCAGCCTCGCCTTCCTCCTCCGCATGTATTTCAAGGCCATCGACCCCGTCAGCGTCAACCGCCAGGGCCATGATGAAGGCACCCAGTACCGCACGGGCATCTATTTCACCGACCCGTCCGATCAGACCATCATCCGTCAGTGCTGTCAGGCTGAGCAGGCCCACCACTCACAGCCCCTTGCCGTCGAGCAGCAGCCTCTAAGCAATTTCTATAAAGCCGAAGACTACCATCAGGACTACCTCGACAAGAATCCCGACGGCTACTGCCATCTTCCCCACGCCCTCTTCGACATGGCCCGCAACGCCAAAGACCCGGACCAGACTTCCCGTTAACTTCCAAATCTCAAATTTCAAACTTGCCGCTTCGCTCTCAGGCTCTTCTTTGTCAGCCCGCGCCGCTGGCGCGACCACTGACAGAGCCTTCGCGATGCCTACGGCATTCAAATTTCAAACTTCAAACTTCAAATTTCAAATTTCAAATAAGAAAGTGTTCCTACGACCTTCCACCCCCTCCGACCTCCCCACCGTCATGCACCTCATCGCTGAGGGCCGCAGGCAGATGATAGCCCAGGGCAACCTCACGCAGTGGGCAGACGGTCACCCCTCCGAGCAACAGGTGGCAGCCGACATCCGCCGCGGCCACAGCTACCTGCTCATGGAGGGCGGCATCGCCGTGGCAACCTTCGCACTTATTCCAGGCCCTGACCCGACCTACTCAGTCATCTATGATGGCCAGTGGCTCAACGATCGTCCCTACTATGTCATCCACAGGGTCTCCTCCCTCCCCCATGTACATGGTGTCATGGCCGAGGTCTTCGACTATGCCTTCAGCCTCACCGACACCGTGCGCATCGACACCCACCGCGCCAACCTCTCCATGCTAGCCGCACTGCGCCGTCACCATTTCACCTATTGCGGCATCATCCACCTCGCCGACGGCGCCGAGCGACTCGCATTCATGAAGACCACGGACTCTTCCCCGTCCCAAACAAAGAAGGCCACACAATGAATCCCATACTTTTACGGCATTTTTGAGCGGACACTCCCAAACAAGTCGCCCTTCAACCAAAAGGGAGAATAGGCATCACTCACCCCATAAGCCCTACAAACCACACAGCAAAGAATGTGGGATAAAGAATATCCGACAAACCGATATCTCTGAGTGTAGGCAAAAAATCTAATCGCGCAGAGCCGTTCAGTTTCGGCGCGATTAGTTTTCAGTTCGACGCGATTAGATTTCGTTTCGACGCGATTAGATTTGCCGCCAAGGCTCTCAGATTTCCTTTTGTCGGACCGCGCTTGCAGCGCGACCACCGACGAAATCTTCGCGAAGGCTTCGCCTTTCGGTTCGGCGCGATTAGATTCTGCTTCGACACGCTCAGCATAAATTTCGACGGGCTCAGCATAAATTTCGACAGGCTCAGCATCTGGCGCTGCGCGATGAGCAGGAGGGAAACCATGGCGACGATTAACCTGACCGCCAGTGCTGACCTGCCAGTAGGCAAAGGTGGCGACGGCATCACCTTTGCACGGTGTGTTCATGTTTGTGTGCGGAAAAGCGGCATACGCAGATCAGTCAAGAAAGATGAATGACAAAGTGGGATGATTGGGCGATTGTTTACGGATAGGATGTAGATTGTTACCGTTTTCCTTTGGAACATGGAGAGAAATCCGTAATTTTGTTGCTGAAAAAGCGGACTGCGTCGTGACGGGCACGATGATGCCTGCCTTACGCCGGCGCATGCCGGCATGGCTGCTGATACTCTGGGGCATCACACCCAGGCAAGAACTGACGGCGAATACAGACAAACGTTTTCGTTAAGCCAAATGAGCAGAATGATGCCTGCATCAGTTCTGCCATGGCGAGAAAAGGTGGTTGCGAAGAAACCAACATATAATTCTGTTTACAACATGGACAAACTGTTTATTTTGTTAAAGGACGGCAAGGTTCTCAAAGGTATAAAAGACAAATCTTGCTCCCATATCTCTATTCCGGACAGTGTGACCAGCATTGGAAGAGGCGCATTCTACGGTTGCACCTCGCTGCAGAGCATCGACATCCCCGACAGCGTGACTGAAATAGGTGAAAGAGCGTTTGAAGATTGCACCTCGCTGCAGAGCATCGACATCCCCGGCAGCGTGACTGACATCGGATGGGACGCGTTTGAGGGGTGCACCTCGCTGCAGTACATCGACATCCCTAACAGCTTGACCAAGATAGGAAGAGGCGTGTTCAAAGACTGCACATCGCTGCGGAGCATCGACATCCCCGACAGCGTGACGGAGATTGGCTGGTATGCGTTTGAGGGGTGCACCTCGCTGCAGAGCATCGACATCCCTGACAGCGTGACGAGCATCGAGAGCAGTGCGCTCGACGGGACAAAATGGTATGCCAACCAACCAAACGGCATGATATATATCAATAAGGTTTTGTATAAGCTGAAAGGAGAAACAGGAAGCAAAGCCATAGCTATCCGCGAGGGCACAATCAGCATTTCTTCATACTCGTTTGAAGGGTGCAGCTCCCTGCGGAGCATCGACATCCCTGACAGCGTGACCGAAATCGGCTGGTACGCATTCAAGGGGTGCTCCTCCCTGAAGAAAATTCACATACACCGTAAGAATCCATGTGACATTAACGTGGATGCATCTGCCTTTGAAGAGCTGTATGGCGATTGCGTCCTCCTTATCACCCCCGGCACACGCTGGGCTTACAGGCATCATCCCGTGTTTGGAAAATTCAAGAATATCGAGACATAAAGGCAATGAGGGATTTTAGCAACAACATACCAGTTGTAACTAATCCCTCTACTAACATATTACCTCTTTTTATTACTCGCAAAAGGAAAAAATGTTGTATCTTTGCGGAAAGAAAAGGCCCCCCGACCCCCTGAAGGGGAGGAAAGGCCCCCCGCCCCCCTAAAGGGGAGGAACAAAAGGTTATAGGTTATTGGTTATAGGTTATAGAAGCCAAGTCCGGAAGCCTAAATCTCAAATCTCAAATTTCCAAATAATTTCTGGTAATTTCTTTGCCGCTACACTCTCAGACTTCCTAATATCGGCCCGCTGCTAAAGAGCCTCCTAGCTCTTTCGAAACGCAGCGACCACCGACGAAGTCTTCTCTCAAAGAGAGCATTGCTCGAAAAGCAATTTCTTCGCGATGCCTGCGGCATTCAGTCCCAAATTTCAAATCTCAAATTTCAAATTTCAAATAAAAACATGTATAGAATAACTTATAAGGAACAGTATTCTGAAAATGTCTTCCGCCTGGATGTGGAGGCTCCGCTGATTGCCAGGAGCCGCAAGGCGGGCAACTTTGTGATTGTGCGCGTGGATGAGGGCGGCGAGCGCATACCGCTCACCATCAGCGACAGCTGCAGGGAGCAGGGCACCATCATGCTGGTGGTGCAGCGCGTGGGCGTGAGCACCCGCAAGCTGTGCGCCCTCAACGTAGGCGACGAGGTGGCCGACGTGGTAGGCCCGCTGGGCCAGGCCACTAATATCGAGAAGTTCGGCACGGTGGTCTGCGCCGGCGGCGGCGTGGGCGTGGCGCCCATGCTGCCTATCATCAAGGCGCTGAAGGAGAAGGGCAACCGCGTGATATCGGTGCTGGCCGGCAGGAGCAAGGAGCTGATCATACTGGAGGACATGGTGCGCCAAAGCAGCGACGAGGTGATTATCATGACTGACGACGGCAGCTACGGACAGAAAGGCCTCGTCACCCAGGGCATCGAGCAGGTGATACTGCGCGAGAAGGTTGACAAGTGCTTCGCCATAGGCCCAGCGGTGATGATGAAGTTCTGCTGCCTGCTGACGAAGAAATATAATATCCCTACGGAAGTGTCGCTGAACACTATCATGGTGGACGGCACGGGCATGTGCGGCGCCTGCCGTGTGACGGTGGACGGACGTACCCGCTTTGTATGCGTGGACGGCCCGGAGTTTGACGGCCACGAGGTGGACTTCGACGAGATGATGATGCGCATGAAGGCGTATAGATCCGAAGAACAGAGCACCTCCCCAACCCTACAAGTCCCCTCTGTCTCCACCCCCGGGGAGGGAACTCCCTCCCCTGATGGAGCCCCCTCTGGGGTAAAATCAGGAATGGAAACCCTGCAGAGCAAGGCTGAGGAGAAACCGTCGCTTTCTGCCAAGGAACGGATGGCCATCCCCAGGGTGGTGATGCCTGAGCTGGAGCCTAAGTACAGGGCTACGAAGCTGAGGGAGGAAGTCAACATGGGCCTGACACTGGAGATGGCGCAGAGGGAGGCTCAGCGCTGCCTGGCATGCAAAAACCCGGGATGCGTGAAGGGCTGCCCCGTTGGCATCGACATACCATCGTTTGTCAAGCATATTGAGCGCGGCGAGGTGGCAGAGGCTGCCGCCGTGCTGAAGAGATACAGCGCCCTGCCTGCCGTATGCGGACGCGTATGCCCGCAGGAGAAGCAGTGCGAGGCACAGTGCATCCACCATAAGATGAAAAGCCAGCCCGTGGCCATCGGCTACCTGGAGAGGTTTGCGGCTGACTGGAGCCACGAAGCTAACCCCATCTCAGTGGAGGGGACTCAGGCTCCCGATGCTACGGGGGCCCGTACTCCCATCGCGGTAATAGGCAGCGGCCCTGCAGGCCTGTCGTTTGCCGGCGAAATGGCGGCGAGGGGCTACGAGGTGACGGTGTTTGAGGCGCTGCACGAGATTGGCGGCGTGCTGAAATACGGAATACCCGAATACCGCCTGCCCAACAGCATCGTGGACCGCGAGATTGAGAGCCTCAGAGAGAAAGGCGTGAAGTTCGTGACGGACTGCGTAATAGGCAAGACTATCACCGTGGACGAGCTGAGGGAGCAGGGTTTCAAGGGCGTGTTCGTGGCCAGCGGCGCCGGACTGCCTAACTTCATGAACATTCCGGGCGAGAACCTTATCAACGTGCTGTCGAGCAACGAATATCTGACGCGCGTAAACCTGATGGACGCCAGCAACGAAGCCACCGACACGCCCGTACCCCGCGGCAAGAGGGTGGCGGTGATTGGCGGCGGCAACACGGCGATGGATTCGGTACGCACTGCACTGAGGCTGGGCGCCGAGAGGGCGATGATCGTCTATCGCCGCTCAGAGGCTGAGATGCCCGCCCGCGCCGAGGAGGTAAAGCATGCCAAGGAGGAGGGCGTGGAGTTCCTCACCCTCCACAACCCGCTGGAATACCTGGGCGACGATGAGGGCAAGGTGCAGAAAATCGTGCTGCAGAAAATGGAGCTGGGCGAACCAGACCAAAGCGGCAGGCGAAGCCCGGTGCCTATAGAGGGCGCCACGGAGGTGCTGGACGTAGACCTCGTAATCGTGGCCGTGGGCGTGAGCCCCAACCCGATAGTGCCGCGCAGCGTAGAAGGCCTGGAGCTGGGCCGCAAGAACACGATTGCGGTGAACGAGCAGATGGAGTCGAACGTGCCGATGCTCTTCGCCGGCGGCGACATCGTGAGGGGCGGAGCAACTGTCATCCTGGCCATGGGTGACGGCAAGCGCGCCGCCAAGGAGATGGACGAGAAGCTGAGGAGAGACACCGGAAATTGAAATACAATGAATAAGATTGTCTTTCTTACGATTATAGCAATGATAGCTGGTGCCGGGAGCTTGCAGGCCCAGAAGAAGGGCGGCAAGACGCAACCTAAGGCGCAGACCAAGGTGCAGACTAAGATGCAGCCAGCAACCGAACGCAAGCCTAAGACGGCAGAAATCGACTCGCTGATAAGGTGCTACCTCTTCAGCGAGGCCGAAGACCTGATTAGCTCGGAGCTGGAGGGACAGCCCAGCGCCGACTATGCCGCCAAACTGAGAGCCCGGAAGATGCAGGCCGAGAAAGGCAGCACTATGCTGGAGGCCACACAAAAGGTGGTGGTAGTGGATAGTCAGGTGGTGAGCCGCGAGGCGATAGCCAAGACCTTCGCCCTCCATGAGAGCTGCGGCAGACTGCTCAGCGCCAAGGAGGTAAAGGACCTGCTGGGCACCAGCGTGCAACCGATGGGACTGGCGTTCATCAATGACTTCGGCGACCACATGATATTCAGCCATACGGCCAGCGGCAAGGGGGCTAAGCTGATGCAGACGAGCCTCTTCGGCGACAAATGGAGCTCCCCCACTCCACTGGACGGCATCGGCGACAGCCTGAGCACGGAAGGCTTCCCCTTCATGATGGCTGACGGCACTACATTGTACTTCGCCGCCAAGGACGAGGGCGGCCTGGGCGGATATGACATCTACGTCACCCGCTACGACGCCGACAGCGGCCGATACCTCAAGGCGGAGAACGTGGGCATGCCCTTCTGCTCGCCTGCCAACGACTACCTGATGGCCTATGACGAGGTGAACAACCTGGGATGGTTTGTGAGCGACCGCCACCAGCCTGCCGACAAGGTGTGCGTCTATACCTTCATTCCCGAGGATTCGAGGGAGACCTACGACGACGTGGCCGAGGAGCAGCTGCTACGGATGGCTGCGCTACACAGCATAGCCGACACGCAGAAGGAAAGCAAGGCTGCCACCGATGAGGCGCTGAAACGACTGGCGGAGGCTCGCTCTGCACACACCGCCACGGCGGGCAACGATGAATTCTGCTTTGACGTGGGCTATGGCAAGCGCTACCTCAGCCTCAGCGAGTTTAAAAACGCCAGGGCGAAGGAGAAGGCTGGCGAATGGGCTAAGAAACAGCTCCGCCGCTCGCAGCTGGCCGACCTGCTGAAGGAAAGCCGCAACAAATATGCCGCCGCAAAATCCGACGCCGAGCGCAAGGCCCTGGCACCGGTGATACTGCGACAGGAGCAGGAACTGGAAGCACAGGATATGCAGCTCAGCGCTCTGGCCAACGAGGTGCGCAGCCTGGAAAACGGCAAGTAGGATAACGCAATAGTCATACAACGAAACAGCTACACACATGCACAAGTCTGCCATTACGATAATAGCACTGCTATTCTCCAGCCTGACACTGACGGCCCAGGATGATATGGATAAGTTTGTCTCTGCCTTGATGGAGAAGATGACCGTGGAGGAGAAAATCGGCCAACTCAACCTGATGCCCGGCACTTCGTTCACCACGGGCGAGCCTAAAGACAACCCGCTGCTGCAAATGGCGGCAGAGGGCAAGCTGGGGGCGGTGCTTAACATGAGTGGAGAGAAGAACCTGAAAATACTGCAAGACGCGGCCACACGCCAGAGCAGACTAGGCATTCCCGTGATGGCTGGGATGGACGTGATACACGGCTATGAGACGGTGTTTCCCATTCCTCTAGCTATGTCGTGCAGCTGGGACATGGAGGCCATAGAACAATCCACACGCATAGCTGCCAAGGAGGCCACCGCCGACGGCATCTGCTGGACGTTCAGCCCGATGGTGGACATTGCTCTTGACGCCAGGTGGGGCCGAATAGCTGAAGGCAGCGGCGAAGACCCCTTTCTGGGCAGCTGCATAGCCCAGGCGATGGTAAGGGGCTATCAGGGCAACTTTGGCAAACAGAACTTGATGGCCTGCGTCAAGCATTATGCACTCTACGGAGCTGCCGAGGCAGGACGCGACTACAATACGGTAGATATGAGCCGCATCCGCATGTTCAACCAGTTTATGCCGCCCTACAAGGCTGCGGCTGAGGCTGGCGCGGGCTCTTTTATGACCTCGTTTAACATTGTGGAGTATGTGCCGGCCACAACCAACCGCTGGCTGCTGGACGATGTGCTGCGCAAGGGATGGGGCTGGAATGGCTTCGTGGTGACTGACTATGGATCAATAGATGAAGTAGCTGCCCACGGGCTGGGCAACCTGACCAAGGCATCAGTCATGGCACTGAAGGCCGGCACCGACATGGACATGTGTTCAGGCGGCTTTATAAAGACCCTGTCCCAGTCGCTGAGCGACGGCAACATAAGCATGGAGGATATTGACACGGCGTGCCGACGTGTGCTGGAGGCGAAGTATAAGTTGGGGCTGTTTAAGGACCCCTACCGCTTTCTGGATGCCAAGCGGCGCGCCACTGACATATATACGCCAGAGCACCGGCGCTTTGCCCGCCAGATGGCAACAAAGACCTTTGTGCTGCTGAAAAACGAAGGCAACATACTGCCACTGAAGCCGCAGGGACGCATAGCCCTGATAGGCCCGATGGCTGACAATGGCGCCAACATGGTGGGCACATGGGCACCGATGGCCAAACGCTCAAGAGTAGCCACGCTGAAGGAGACGATGGAACAACGCCTGAAGGGCAAGGCGCAGGTTGACTATGCCCAGGGCTGCAACTTCACCAGCGACCCCGTGCTGCAAGCCGATGGCGGCGCATGGATTGCCGCTCCGTGGAAAAATGCCGACACTCTCATGGTTGAAGCCATCAGCGTGGCTGAGAAGGCTGACGTTATAGTATGCGCCATGGGTGAGGAGTCGGAGATGAGCGGCGAGAGCCACTGCCGCGCATCACTGGAGATGTTTGATGCCCAGCAGCACCTGATTGAGCAACTGCTGAAACTGGGCAAGCCGATAGTGCTGCTTAACTTTGCCGGGCGCCCCACCGTGATGACATGGGAGCAGAGCCACATACCGGCCATTATGAATGTATGGTTTCCCGGCAGCGAGGCGAGTGACGCCATCTGCGACGTGCTCTTCGGCGAGGCTGTGCCAAGCGGCAAGCTCACCGTGTCGATGCCCCAGGCCACCGGGCAGGAGCCGTTGTACTATAACCAGCTGCCTACAGGCAGGCCCATGGGTGAGAACGCGCAGCGGTTTCACCTCTACAAGAGCAACTACCTGGATGTGCGCAACGACCCGCTCTACCCCTTCGGCTACGGGCTGAGCTACACCACCTTCGCCTACAGCGACATCACCCTTGAGGGGCGCACAGCAACCGTCAGAGTCAGCAACACAGGCAACTATGACGCCGACGAGATTGTGCAACTATACATACACGACGTGGAAGCCAGCATCAGCCGCCCCGTGAAGGAGCTGAAAGGCTTCAGGCGCATACACCTGGCCAAAGGCGAGAGCACGGAGGTAAGCTTCACAATTACCGACGATATGCTCAGGTTCTACAACCAACAGCTGGACTATGTGCTGGAACCAGGCGACTTCGAGATAATGATTGGTCCCGACAGCAACCTAAAGAACCTGAAGAAAACCATTCTCAGTATTACCGACGACACCAACCAATAAAAAGGATATACCAAGACAGACGCAAAGCGCAATACTTCGGCTCCCTTGATATCGAAATAGAGGCAAGAGATTAACACAGGCTTAAACGCTCGCATAACTTGCAAACGAAGCACGAAAAATTAAAACAGGCTAATAATAACATCTTTATACACAATATTATGAGAAAAATCACTGCACTTTTAATTGCACTGCTTATTGGCAGCATTGGCCTCAGCACAAGCGCCAAGCAGAAGGTCGTGAAAGTTAGTAACGCCACCGAGTTGATTAAGGCAATCAGGAGCAACACCAAGATTGTCGTCACCGCCTCAGAGCCCCTTAACATTACCAAGGCTATTGATGGTCTGATTGCAGCAGGTGAGATTCCCGCCATTGACTGGGATGCCCCCGAGCTGGACTTCGGTATATATTTTGATCAGGAGTACGATGGGCCCGAATTGATTATCGCAGGCATGATAGGCCTTACCATCGAAGGCAACGGAGATAAACCTGTAGAACTGCAGGTCACTCCGCGCTATACCGATGTGCTGCACTTTGAGAACTGCGAAAACCTCACACTTAACAACCTCAAGTTCGGCCACACAGATGGCGGCACATGCAGCAGCGGCGTACTCACCTTCAACGACTGCCGCACCGCCAATATCAACGGCTGCGACATCTACGGCTGCGGCGAGGTTGGAATGTACATAAGCCATTGCAGCAATCTGCTGGTGAACAACACAACCATCCACGATTGCTCTGAGCGTGCAATGTATATTGACATGGGTGACAATCAGAGCAGTGGACTCACGTTCAACAACAGCACCTTTACCAAGTGCCAGAGTGGCGTAATGATAGGCGAAGGCACAAATAACGTAGTTTTCAACAACTGCAAATTCTTGGAAAACATGGGCGAACTCTTCTGGCTGCGGAGCCATGTCACTCTCAACAACTGCGATGTGGAGCACCACTATAGCGATGATAGCGACAATCAGTTTATCACCCGCAACGGCGGAACGTGGCAAACCGACTATCGTGATGCAAGTGAATACCCTGACATCGAACCTGATAATGAAGACGACTACACCGCCGAGTTTAATGCCATAATTAAGCGCTACGCTTGGGAAGGCTACCTTGATGCAACGACTCATTTCCGCCTTGAACTGGAGCAGGCCAACAACAACCTTGTAATCGGCGAGATGACCTACTTCCGCAAAAACGGCAAAGTGAGCGATATACCTGTCTATGGCACCTTCCGCGAGATAGGCGACGGCGAATGGCTGTTACTGCATGAATACAACGAACGCAAGGAGTGCGGCACCATCACCATTGACATCGGCGCCAACGATGCTATATATGCCGGCACTTGGAGCAATGGCAATAAAGAGATGAAGATGACCAAGACAGAGAAAGTCAGTTTCTCCGAAGGCAAGCACGAGACATTCTTCCAGCCCGCCTCACCAGAAGAGATGAAGGGCGAGTTTGGCTTTTCCTTTGTAAAGAGCGAAGAGCCTCTTGTTGAAGGTGGCGGCTATGCCAAGCTCACTCCGTATGGCAGCGATATGGTTCGATGGGAGATGAACAACATCAGCAGTGGCATTGCCGAGGCCAACGGTGAAAGCGTTATCGAGTTCAACACTTTCATGGGCAACTACCAGAACTTTGACTTCCGTGCCTTTGTCTATAAGGACTGCCTCTACATTATGCGCACCAATCCCGACGATGGTCGGGTAGAAGATTGGGGCGTAGCCGGCACTCTGGAAGGCATCTACCTGAGAAAATAAGGACACAAGAAAGACTATAGAAACTATAGATCCCTCTAAAAAAGCAAAAACATGATTGCAGCATCAGAACTGATTATCAACGAGGATGGCAGCATATTCCACCTGCACCTCAAGCCCGGACAGCTGGCACAGAAGATTATCCTGGTGGGAGACCCCGGCAGGGTGAGCACCGTAGCCAGTCATTTCGACAGCCGGGAACTGGAGGTGGAGAGCCGCGAGTTTCACACCATCACCGGCACCTACCGCGACAAGCGCATCAGCGTTGTTTCCACCGGCATTGGCTGCGACAATATCGACATAGTGCTGACCGAGCTGGACGCCCTAGTAAATATCAACTTCGAGACGCGTGAAGCCAAAGCCGAACTGACAAGGCTGGAGATAGTTAGGCTTGGCACATGCGGCGGACTGCAGGAAAACACGCCCGTGGGCACTTTCATAGCCTCGCAGAAAAGCATCGGCTTCGACGGACTGCTCAACTTCTATGCCGACCGCGACAAGGTATGCGACCTCGACATGGAGAGCGACTTCCTCGCCCATATGCGATGGAGGCAGCCGCTGTGTCTGCCCTACGTGATTGACGCCGACAGCGAGCTGCTGGAGCGTATTGCCCAGGATGACATGGTACGCGGCATAACAATCGCCTGCAATGGATTCTACGGTCCGCAGGGGCGCCGGCTGCGACTGCCGCTGGCCGACCCCGAGCAGAACAGAAAGGTGGAAGAATACGAATACCAAGGACTGCGCATCACCAACTACGAGATGGAGTCGTCGGCTGTGGCCGGAATGAGCGCCATGCTAGGCCACAGGGCCATGACGTGCTGCATGGTAGTGGCCGGACGCCGCACCGGAGAGGCCGACACCGGATACAAGAACACTATCGACACCCTGATAGAGAAAGTGCTTGAAAGGATATGAGCGAACCCCTACTCTCGATAACGACAACTGACAAAGCGGAGCGTTATGCACAGTTTATGGAGCAGGTGGCATACTACATAGATGCCTCCGCCCATGAGGTGAGCGTGATGGCCAACGTGGCGGCTGCACTACGCGAGACCTTCGGATTCTTCTGGGTAGGATTCTACATAGTGAGGGGCGAGCAGCTGGTGCTAGGCCCCTTCCAGGGCAGCATGGCCTGCACTTCAATTAAGTATGGCCGCGGCGTATGCGGCACGGCATGGAAGGAGGCGCGCACCCTGGTGGTGGACGACGTAGAGCAATTTCCCGGCCACATAGCGTGCAGTAGTCTGTCGCGCTCCGAGATAGTAGTGCCCATCATCAGCCAGGGCGAAGTGAAGGCCGTGCTCGACATCGACAGCGACCGACTGGCGGCATTCGACGACACCGACCGCCAGGCCCTGGAGCGACTGGCAGAACTTATGAGCCCTAAAGCCAAAGACTCCGAAGCCAAAGGCCCCGAAGCCCCCTCCATCTGCGCCATAGCCACGGCACAGGGCGGAGCCATAGGGATAGTGAGGCTGTCAGGGACCGATGCCATCAACATAGCCGACAGCATCTTCAGGGCCAAGGGCAACAAACAACTCAGTCAGCGCAAGACCGCCACCATAGCCTACGGCCATATAGAGGACGATGACGGCGAAACCATCGACGAGGTAATGGTCAGCATCTTCCGCGCCCCCCACAGCTATACCGGCGAAGACTCGGTGGAGATAGCCTGCCACGGCTCTACATATATATTAAATAAGGTAGTGGAGCTGCTCTGCGCCCATGGATGCCGCATGGCCAATGGCGGTGAATACACCCAGCGCGCCTTCCTCAACGGCAAGATGGACCTCAGCCAAGCAGAGGCAGTGGCCGACCTGATAGCCTCCCGCAGCCGCGCCAGCCACCGGCTGGCCATCAATCAGATGCGCGGCGGCATAAGCCGCAAACTGGCCGAGTTGCGCGACAAGCTGCTCAGACTCACCTCGCTGCTGGAGCTGGAACTTGACTTCTCAGAAGAAGACGTGGAGTTTGCCGACCGTAACGAACTGTTCAGCATCGCAGAGGACATCAAGAGGGAAATCAACACCTTGACCGCCACCTTCAGCGACGGCAACGCATTGAAGAACGGAGTGCCCGTGGCCATCATCGGCGCACCCAACGTAGGCAAGTCAACGCTGCTCAACGCCCTGCTGCGCGACGACCGAGCCATAGTCAGCAGCCAGAGCGGTACAACCCGCGATCTGATAGAAGACACCGTCAGCATTGGCGGCACACTCTTCCGCTTCATCGACACCGCCGGACTGCGCCACGCCACCGACCATATTGAGCAGATGGGCATTGAGCGATCAATGCAGGCCGCCAGAAAAGCCCGCATCATCCTGCTCATGACTGAGCCGGGAGTGCCCTACCCCTCCATCGAGCCCGACGAGGGCCAGACAGTAATAAAAATACTCAACAAAACCGACGACTTCCAGGCCATCAACGGCAAGGGTCTGCCCTGGCTGGAAGACCAACTGGCGAAGGCCGTACCTCAGGTAGATAGCGACACCTTGCTCATCACCAACCAGCGCCACAAGGAGGCTCTCACCCAGGCCCATACCGACATTGAGCGCGCCATCCGCAGCCTGCGCACCAACCTTAGCGGCGACCTTATAGCCGAAGACCTTCGCCAATGCATCACCCACCTCGCCGAAATAGTCGGCGAGATAAGCACCACTGCCGTCTTGGAAAACATCTTCCAACACTTTTGCGTGGGCAAGTAGAAAAAGAGAGTTCGAGAGTTTAAGTTCCAAATAACCAACAGTAATCAGCCATGAAAATCGGGTTCGACGCAAAGCGACTTTTCAACAACTTCACCGGTCTGGGAAACCACAGCAGGACAACGATAGACATTCTGACTGCTGCGTTTCCCGAGCATGAATATTGGCTCTATACTCCCAAGGTGAAGGAGAGCGAGGTGACGCTGCCCTATATGAACAGGAAGGGGTGCCGTATTGTGAAGCCCGACGGATTGCTGAAGGGAAGTGCATGGCGCACCTACGGATTAGCGAAAGATATAAAGAGAGACGGAATAGAGGTATTTCACGGACTGAGCAACGAGATGCCTGTAGGCCTGCACCGCTTGGGCATCGGTTCTGTGGTGACCATTCACGATGTGGCGTTCAAAACATTTCCTGACATGTATCACTGGCTCGACCGCAAGATCTACGACAAGAAATGGCGGTATGCCTGCAACCATGCTGACAGGATTATCTGCATCAGCGAGAGTACCAAAAACGATGTGCTGCGCTATTACAATGTGCCCGAAGATATGGTGGATGTGGTCTATCAGCCTGTAAACCCATTCTATTATACGCCAATGGAGAAGGAAGATACTCCACCCTACATGCTGTACGTGGGCAGCATCAACTCAAGGAAAAATCTGCTGGGCATTGTAAAAGCCATGGAGATGATGCCCAAAGACTTACAGATTCCTCTGGTGGTAGTTGGTGACGGTGGAGCTTATAAGCTGCGGGTGAAGCGGTACATTGCCGAACACAACATGGAGGATTTGTTTGTATGGCCCAACATGATGTTCAGCACGGCACTGCAACGGCTCTACACAAATGCACAGTTGTTCATCTTCCCATCGTTCTATGAGGGTTTTGGCCTGCCGGTGGTAGAAGCTTTGCTGTCAGGATGCCCTGTGGTGACAAGCAATGTAAGCAGCCTGCCTGAAGCAGGAGGCCCATGGGCACAACAGGCAGACCCAAACAACCCCGAAGATATCTGCCATAAGATGGTGAAACTGCTGACGGACACAGAATTGAGGCAGCAAAGCATCGAAGGTGGCAGGACTTACGCCATGGAGACATTTGCCCCCCAAAGGCTGGCAAGCCAGTTGATGGAAGTTTATAAAAGAGTTAAGAGTTAGGAGTTAGGAGTTAGGAGTTAAACCTCTCCCCCAGCCCTCCCCTCAAGGGAGGGAGCCCTAGCGCCAGAGTTCTCCCCTTAAGAGGGAGCTAGAGGGGGCTCGTTTTTTGTTATTAGCCACGCCTCTTTTTTACAGAAGGACGCATTGAAAGGCTCAACACATTGCCGCGTAGGAAGATTGGAATAAGGAACCAGTTCCTTGGTGAAAAGGACTTAAGCAGAATGTTTTCAAGTCGAAAGAGAAGCGACATCATGGGGTTATGATACTTGCTGTAGCAATAAATCTTTGAGATAAACCTTTCTTTTCGTATGTCCTTCTTGTTTTCGGAAGAAGACGCACCATGGGCATGGAGAAAATGTACCGACGGAAAGACTACATTTTTATAACCCGCCCTTTCCAGCCGCCTTCCTATATCATATTCCTCGTGAAAGAGGAATATATTAGTGTCGAAACCTCCTATCTCCCAAAAGACTTCAGAACGGAACATCATGAAGCTCCCGTTGATTTCGGAGACAGCAAAAGGTTCTGTGCGCGAGAGGTCACTGCGCCTAGGGTATTTCTTAGGAAAGAGGTATTCAAAGATGTCATCGCCAAGCAAATCACGCCGGATGCCAAACCTATGCCGGAATGAGAACGTCAAGGCTCCGTTGGGGCGCTCCTGCCGAGGGGTTATTACGCCCACATCCTGATGTGAAGCCAGGTATTCAACCAAAGGTGTAATGCAATCTTCCACCAATACGACATCGCTATTCAAAAAGCACAGATAATCACCACATGCCACCTGGGCACCCAGCATATTGCCCAAGCCAAAGCCTGTATTAATCCTGCTCCAGACAATCCGATTGCTTCCCATCGATGACTCCAGCACGGACCTATCTTCCGGAGTGCTGTTATTGTCAACGACTATCACCTCATACTCTCCTCCCACGTAGAATTGACAGATAGAGTCAGCACATTGCTTCGTCAGGAGCGGAGTATTGTAGTTTAAAATGATGAAAGAAACCATATCACCTTGCTTATTATCCCGTTATCTCTTCCTCAAAATTTTTTTCTTCATTTCCTTCCGTCTCTCAAAAGAGTCCAGCTTCTGCACCGCCAATGACACAGCCCATTCCACATCCCATCCTCGCAACTCGGCATAACGTCCGATGATTTTTCTCAAGGCTTGACGCACATGCGTCAGCCGCATCAGATTGGCTATGCATTCCTCTCGCGAAGGATTGTCCACAAAGTGCGAGCGATTAATATCGATGGTCGTGATATGATAGCCCAGGGGCAAGCCCTTGTCTTCTCTGTATAGGAAATTAGACAGATTGGTATCACCATGCATAAAGCCTTTCTCATGCATCCTGACCAGGAAATGCGCTAATGCATCGACGAGGTCGTCATGCCCTTCCGGCTCCTCGCGAAGAAGACGCAAATCGGGGTCTCCACAGAATGTGGACACTAAATAGCCAATACAGAACAAACCAGAACGGTACTCCTCAATACAGGCTATCGGCTGCGGGGTGCTGATATCCATCTCCAGTAATTTGAGCCCATAAGTGTAGGCGCGCTTGCACTTGCTGGGACGGAGAAATGTGTAATCAAGACGCTGATGGCACATTGGGCGCCGGAATCGCTTGACAACAATTTTCTCGCCATTCACACTGAAGACTCTTACTGTGTTGCGAGAGTCGTATACAAGCATTCCCTCGCTGTCAAAAACGGAGGGGACATTCTTAACAAAACCGGTCAGCGACTCATATCGGGGATTGATGATATATTTGAATTTCATCCGGGGAGACTGATATTTTTCTGTCTGGCAAACTCACGATACGGAAGTTCCAGATTCATATAATAGAAATTATGCTGGATTTGTTTCTCTTTGGGAGGCGGAGTCATGTAGTCGCCATACATATCAGTCAGATACTGGTATGCTTCCTGCACCCCCAGAAACTTTTTCCCTTCAAACTCATACTCCCTCGGTTCTCCAAGGATTCTCTTGTCAATGATACCACGGAAGGTAAAGTCGTAGTCTATCACCTTCTCACAGTCATCAAAAGAATACTTGGTCATCAGTCGCTGCACCTTATCCTGCAGGCCCTTGAGCGAGAACAGCTTGTGGATGAGCAACGGCCACCATGAGCGTGGCCCCTTGCCATGCTTGAAGGGGTCACGTCCACGCAGAAAGAGCAGATGGCGATAAAACTTATACTTCTTAATATGGCGCCTTGCCGCAACCTCATCAGAGGAGATACCGTCGATTGGAAAGATGTCAACATATATGCCCTCCGGGAAATCGAAGTCTGGACGCTCTATCACCGTGGTGCTGCCGTCTTCGGCCTTCGCAAACGGATAGGGGTAGTCAGGGTGATTGTGCGGCCCCATCACTTCAAAAGGAGCAGGCATCCACTCCTGGCAATGAGCCAGCAATGTCTCATAATCGGGGCGGGGCATACCGATGTCCATATCGTCATCCCATGGGATAAACCCTTTATGCCTGACAGCACCGAGCATAGTACCTGCCCACAGATAATAGCGCAGATTATGCTCACGGCACACCTTGTCGATGCATTCCAGTATCGGCACCAGCCGACCATGCAGGGTCTTTATGTCGTAGTTTGCAGTATTGATCAATCGCATATCTTTCCTTGTTTTTGGGGCAGAGAAAGCAACTCTCTGTACAGATTCATATATGCCGTGATATTTTTTCCGTAGCTGAATTCCTTGGCATGCTGCTTCACCCGTTCTACCCTCTGTGCATCCTCATAAAACCCAGCCAAGCCTTTCTTCAGCTCGGCAGCCATGCTCTCCGGCTGCAGGCTCTCCCAGACAAAGGCACAGTCGCCACATATTTCCGGCAGACACGTGAAGGAAGAGATAAACACTGCCTTGCCGAACTGCATCGCCTCGATAGCCGGTAGCCCGAAGCCCTCGCCCGAACTGGGAAAAAGGAATGCCTCGCAATGACGGTAGAGCCAAACCTTCTCCTCATCCGTTATCTTTCCTGTCAGATAGGCATTGCCGCTTTGCTCTCGCGTTTCCTGTGAGCCATCCCGCGCCGCTGGCGCGACTGCTGGCGAAACGCTCGCGATGCCTGCGGCATTGCCTGTCGGCAGCTGGGAAATATGCTGACGGACCACATCAGAAAAGGCGAAATGGTCATCACCGCACACATACAGATCATAGCCGGGAAAGTACCTCATCATATCCACCAGGAGGTGAAAGTTCTTTTTGGGACGTATCTGCCCAATCGCAAAGAAGAAAGGCCTCCCCGTGGCAAAGGCCGGTTTGGCCTCCGGCTGCTGCGAGATGTCCTCCACCCCATTATATATGACTCTTACAGGCTTCCCCTTCAGGTCAAACTGCTCTTCTATCTGCCTGCCGACATACTGGGAGATACACGTAACCGCGGCGGCCTTGTTGATGGCATGCTGCAGGATCCATCTATGCTTCAGCTGGCGTATCCAATTCTTCTCCGTCAGATAGTTAAGGTCATGTATGGTCAGCACAAAGCTGCCGCACTTCCCGCGCTTGCGCTTCAGCTGCTGCTGGGTGGTGGAGTGCCACACGTCAACCGACGGCAGTCCTTTCCTAAAAAACTTATGATATTTGCGTCGGATATTAGTCGTTTCCACCAAGGGGCCGAAGTCCCCGGCATAGCCCGGAGGCAACAGGAAATGAAACCTCAGCGCATCGTCCTTCATCCCTGAATACCATTGTGCATAGTTCTTCGCAATCTGACCGAACCCACTGGTCGGATTGCCTATATCACTGATATCCAACAAGACCGTTTTCTTTTCCATGCTACAAAGATATGCAATTTTTATTCAACAATATCTATTTGCATCACGAAAGTATAAAAAAGCAACAAAAAAAGCATCTATGTGGCCCTTTCTTGCTAATTTTGACAACCATTTTAATTTGACAATTGGACTATTTACAAATTACAATTTGGCAAGCCCTTGGACACAAGCCTCAAATCTAATTTCTAATATCTAATTCCTAATTCCTAATTCTTAGTTGCCGTGAACATCCTCGTCGTACGATTCCGCCAGATGGGCGACGCCATCCTCGCCACCGCCCTGCTCAACACGCTGCGTCACAATTTTCCAGAGGCGCGGATAGACTTCGTACTCAACGAGTCGATTGCCCCCCTCTTCAGCGGCCATCCCTCCATCGACAGGATACTCACCTTCAGCGATGACGAGCGCCACCGCCCCCTGGTCTACCTGAAGAAAGTGTGGAGCATAGTCCGCCATACCCGCTACGACGTCATCATCGACATGCGCAGCACCGTCAACACCATGCTCTTTGCACTGCTCTCACCCCGCACCCCCTATCGCATCGGGGTGAAGAAGGGCTACACAGCCCTGGCCTTCAATCATCCCGTGGGCCACTGCGGCAACAGCCGGTCGATGGTCGATTACGATACGCAGTTCGCCCAGCCGCTCAGCAAGCTGCGCCCCATCCAGCCCGTCCACCGGTTTACCCTCCCCATTACGGAAGAAGAGAAGGCGACATTCGGCACCTACCTCCAAGACCAGGGCATCGACCTGCAGAAACCCGTCATGCTGGTCAACGTCACAGCCAAGCTTGCCGCCAAGGTATGGCGCCAAGACCGCATGGAGTGGGTGCTTCGCCAGTTTCTTCAGGCATTCCCCCATTATCAACTCATCTTCAACTACGCTCCCGGCCAAGAGGAAGCCAATGCGCGGCAGATCTATCACGAGCTGGGCTCCCCCGCTCAGGTCTTCATCGATGTGCAGGCACGTTCGTCGCGCCAGCTGGCGGCAATGGGCCACTTCATGACGCTCTTCTTCGGCAACGAGGGAGGAGCGCGCCACATCATGCATGCCATGGGATGCCCCACGCTAGCCATCTGTGCGCCGGGCAACAGCAAGACAGTCTGGATACCGCAGGACGACGTTCCCGCCCAGGGCATCTCGCCCGACGATTTCGCCACCGGGGAGCAGCTGGCGCAGATGAGCCCCGAGCAGCAGTACGACCTCATCACCAAGGAGGAAGTATGGCGCAGACTCAGAGACTTCACCCTGCAAATCACATAGCACATACCTATTAAATAATATGCGCCGAAGTTTATGCTGAGCCTGTCGAAGGTTATGCTGAGCACATCGAAGCAAAATCTAATCGCGCCGAACTCAAATCTAATCGCGCTGAACTCAAAACTAATCGCGCCGAAACTGACAACCTCCGCGCAATTAAAATTCTTCTTTGCGCAATAAGGAAAAAACTTCACGGATTTACATGCTTATAACATGCAAAATAGAATAAAAGACTATAACAAGACTAAGCAGGCGTGCTACCTGGGTTTCGTGACTCAGGCAATAGTGGCGAATTTCACTCCGTTGCTGTTCCTGGCTTTTCATCGTGAATATAAGATACCGATTGCAAGCCTGGCACTGATTCCGGCCGTTTTCTACATCGTCCAGCTGATTACGGACCTGCTGTGTGCAAAGTTCAAGGATATTGACTACCGCAAGAGCATCATAGCATCGGAGATAACGGCGGCCCTGGGACTGGTAGGAATGGCCTTCCTGCCGGGGCTGTTTCATGACCCCATGGTGGGAATTCTCATCTGCGTCAGTGTGTATGCCGTCGGCAGCGGACTGATTGAGGTGCTGTGCAGCCCCATTATCGAGGCTTGTCCATTCCCCAACAAGGAGGGCATGATGAGCCTGCTCCACTCCTTCTACTGCTGGGGGGCAGTCGGGGTGATTGTAGGTTCCACGCTGTTCTTCACCCTCTTTGGACTGGAGAATTGGAGGATTCTGGCCTGCCTATGGGCATTGCTGCCGCTATATAACATCTTCAATTTTGCCACCTGCCCCATCGAACCCATCGTGCAGGACTCGGAGGGCATGAGCATGAGTCAGCTGCTTGGCAACAGGACATTCTGGCTCTTCCTCATCCTGATGGTGGCAGCAGGAGCCTCCGAGAGCTCTATGGCGCAGTGGACTTCGGCCTTCGCAGAGGCATCCCTGGGCGTTGACAAAGCTATAGGAGACCTGGCTGGCCCCTGCGGCTTTGCCTTCTGCATGGGACTGGGGCGTATGTGGTACGGTAAGAAGGGGCAGAAGCTAGACCTCTCTGCCTATATGACGGGGGCAGGCATCCTGTGCTTTGTCACCTACCTGACGGCATCCCTCTCGCCTATCCCGCTCGTGGCCTTTGCCGGCTGCATGATTAGCGGCCTGGCAGTAGGCATTATGTGGCCGGGCTCCATCAGCCTCACATCGGCCCGGATGCCCGGCGGCGGCACTGCGCTCTTTGCGCTGCTTGCCCTGGCGGGAGACATGGGGGGAACACTGGGACCGTCGCTTGTGGGTGTAGGCACCCAGGCCGGCAACAACAACATACAAAGCGGACTGCTGGCAGCATCGATCTTTCCCGTCATCCTTGTTATATGCCTTATCTGCATAAGGAGAGTCAGAAAATCAAAGGAATAAGGAGTAAAGGGAGTAAGGAGTAAGGCCGATAGTCAAATTTCTAAAAATTTCTGGTAATTTCTTTCAGTGTCCACCTCTGGACTTAGCTAAACCTCAAATCTCAAACCTCAAATGAAAAAGACAATACTTCTTTATATAGCATTATGCGCCAGCGCGGTGAGCATGCCGGGCCAGAACAACCGGCCGCCTAAGGAGCAGCGACTCTTTAGCAGCCAGGCGGTGGAGGAGAAGATAGAGGAAGTGACAAACCTGCTGACCAACGAAAAGCTGGCGCAGATGTTTGCCAACTGCTTTCCCAACACGCTGGACACAACCGTACACTTCACCGACGAAGACGGCGACGGCCTGCCCGATACCTTTGTCTATACCGGCGACATCCATGCCATGTGGCTCCGCGACTCGGGGGCACAAGTGTTTCCCTACGTCAGGCTGGCCAAGCATGACAAGCACCTGCAGCAAATGCTGGCCGGAGTGATAAGGCGACAACTGAAATGCATATTGCTAGACCCCTATGCCAACGCCTTCAACCTGGAGCCTAACCCCAACGGCGAATGGATGAAGGACCTGACCAAGATGAGGCCCGAGTTGCACGAACGCAAATGGGAGGTAGACTCGCCATGCTATGCGCTACGCCTGGCTTACGAATATTGGCACCAGACAGGCGACACAAGCATCTTCGGCGACCTATGGATCAGCGCCGTAGAGAAGATTGTGGCCACCTTCCGCGACCAGCAGCGCAAGGAGGGACACGGCCAATATAGATTTCAGAGGGTAACGGGCCGCGCCACCGACACTATGGTCAACGACGGATGGGGAGCGCCCGTCAAACCCGTGGGGCTCATAGCCTCAGCCTTCCGTCCGTCAGATGATGCCACTACCCTACTCTTCCTGATACCAAGTAACTTCATGGCCGTGACACAGCTGCGCCACACCGCAGAGATACTGACCAAGGTAAACCGCAACACCTTGCTCGCCAACGAATGCAGGCAGCTTGCCGATGAGGTGGAGAGAGCCCTCAAGCAGTATGCCGTTTGCCAGCACCCCAAGTACGGAGCGATATACGCCTACGAGGTGGACGGCTACGGCAGCCAGATGCTGATGGATGACGCCAATGTGCCTTCACTGCTGGCGCTGGCATACATGGGCGATGTGGCCATTGACGACACCATCTACCAAAACACACGCCGCTTTGTGCTCAGCAAGGACAACCCCTGGTACTTCAGCGGCAAGGCCGGCGAGGGAATAGGCGGACCCCACATAGGCTATGACATGATTTGGCCCATGAGCATCATGATGAGAGCCTTCACAAGCCAGGACGACAAAGAGATAAAACACTGCATAGAAATGCTGATGACCACCGACGCAAACACCGGATTCATGCATGAGTCTTTCCATAAAGACGATGCCGCACACTTCACCCGCCCCTGGTTTGCATGGCAGAACACCCTGTTTGGCGAACTGATCATCAAGCTCATTGATGACGGCAAGCTGGAGCTGCTGAACAGCATATAATCAGTTTTTTCACTTTTGAGAATCGTAAAACAGCAACCTGTCTAAATGTCAAAGAATAAGACTACTATCCCTCGACTATTCTTACATATCACAGCACTGATCATCGTCAGCATATGGGGCAGCACATTCGTGAGCACCAAGGTACTGCTGCTTGACGGACTGTCCGCTGCACAGATATTCACTCTGCGCTTCGGCATAGCCTACGTGCTGCTGCTAATCTATTCGCTGACCAGGAAAAATTTCCACCTCTTTGCCTCATCGCTAATTGACGAACTGCTGATGCTGGGGCTGGGCATCACCGGCGGCTCACTCTATTTCCTGACCGAAAACACAGCGCTAAACTACACCACTACGACCAACACTTCTCTGATTGTGTGCCTCTGTCCGCTCTTCGCAGCGCTGCTGCTATCTGTGTTCTACAAGTCAGAACGCCTCAATCGCACCCAAGCCATCGGCTCGCTAATTGCCGCCGTGGGAGTTATCATCGTGGTGCTCAACGGGCGATTTGTGCTTCATCTCTCACCCAAGGGCGACAGCCTTGCCTTTGCCGCATGCATGTGCTGGGCCGTCTATTCGCTGCTTATAAAGCCTGCCAATCAGCGGTATGACGTAGTATTCATCACCCGCAAGGTATTCTTCTACGGCCTGGCATCAATGATACCCTACTTTGCCAAATATCCCAAGATACCCTCCATTGCCGTTCTTACCAAGCCTGAAGTGATATGGAATCTCGTCTTTCTGGGAGCCATGGCCTCACTGATATGTTTTCTTGTATGGAACTGGTTGATGAAGAAACTGGGCGTTGTCACCACCACCAACTACGTATATCTCAACCCCGTAGTAACCATCCTGTTTGCATGGATGATACTGACAGAGCATATAACAGTCTATTTCCTGCTAGGCACAGCCATTATTCTTGCAGGAATGTACCTTGCCGACCGCAAGAGATAAGTCCTCCCCTTTCTAACTGCAAAAGCGCCTGTTTGCGTCCCATGCCTCCGGCATAGCCGGTTAGATTGCCATCAGAACCCACCACACGATGGCAGGGTACAATAATAGAGATAGGATTATGCCCCACGGCGCCCCCAACAGCCTGCGCCGACATACAGGCTAAGCCCATCTGCTTAGCTATACGCCGGGCAATATCGCCATAGCTCACCGTACGGCCATAAGGTATGGTAAGCAAATTCTCCCACACCCTGCGGCGGAACTCAGTGCACTCAAAGCGGAGCGATGGTACAAACGAAGGGATTCTGCCAGAGAAATATATATCAAGCCAATGTCTTGTCTCTGCCAAAACAGGCAAAGAGGTGCAATCCTCATACTGAGCCCCCAGTGTATCAGCAAAAAACTTCTGCCCGTCAAACCAAAGGCCTATAAGGGCCTCACCGTCGCTAGCGAGGGTAATACCGCCAAGCGGAGAATCATAATGGGCCGTGTATTTCACTATTCAATCACAAAAAAAATGAAATCAATCAGATATAGCCTCCAAATAGAAGCTGACAGGGCGGAAACCGTCGTTACAACTTATCATTGCACTCATGGGATTCTGCATCCAGCCGTCGTAGAAATTACCCTCGCCTCTTGCCAGCGACTCTGCAAACGGCCTGATGCTATCCCATGCCGACGGACACATGCCTTCAGGCATCCCACCGTCGATGGACACCCATTGCTGACCAATCCTAACATCGCACGTGTGCTCAATGGCATTCTCGTATTTGGCAATCAGGTCCTTATACTCAGTCTGCCTTAAAGCGGTAATCCGCACATTCATTTTGTTTTTAAGTTTGAGGTTAAAGATTCACACCCTATCCCTGTCTCTGCCTGACTGCCTCGTAAAGGAGTATGGCCGCACTGACCGACACATTGAGCGAGTCAAGGCTACCCAGCATAGGTATGCGGATATGTGCATCGGCAGCCTGTCGCCATGCGTCGGTAAGGCCTGTAGCCTCGGTGCCCATAACGATGGCAGTGGGACCAGTCATCGGCATGTCGTAATAGAGACGCGAATCTTGCAGCTGGGCAGTAAGGATCTGGATGCCATGTGACCTGAGCCACGCTATGCACTCCGCAGAACTGCAGGCCACACACGGCACGGTAAAGATTGCGCCGATGGAACTGCGAATAAGGTTGGGATTATATAGGTCGGTAAGCGGGTCGCACACGATTACCGCATCTACCCCGGCAGCATCGGCACTGCGCAAGACAGCACCCTGATTGCCGGGCTTCTCTACACTCTCCAGCACCATGACAAGCGGATTGTCGCCAAGATGCAAATCGCCGAGAGTAAGAACGCGAGGCCTTACCAGCGCAATGACGCCCTCGGTGCCACCGCGATAGGCTACGCGCTCATAGACGGACGGGGAAATGGAGATAATGGAGTAATCTTCTTTCAGGGTTGCCTGCGCTATCTCCGGGCAGAAAAACACAGTATCGATATCAAAGCCTGCATCTATGCAGTGCTGCAACTCGCGCTGACCCTCAACGACGAAAAGCCCAGCCTTGCGGCGTTCCGCCGACTTCTGCTGCAAGAGCATCAGCCGCTTAATCTTCGGGTTTTGGCTGCTTGTAATCATCTCGTCATTCATAGCAGCAATAAAAAAAGGATTAGGGGCTGGTCAATGGAATAGTTTGACACGCTGCTCCTGGTCGATGCGGGTAATGAGCAGTGTGCCGTCTTTCTCCACTACGATATAGCCGTCGAGCCCCTGCACGACCACCTCCTGCTCTGTGGTGGTGTGGATAATGCAATTGGCGGTCTCAAACACTCGGATATTGGGGCCTATCAGGGCATTGCCGTACTCATCCTTAGGCATAAGCCTGTAGAGGGATGACCAACTGCCGAGATCACTCCAGCCAAACTCCACCGGATAGACGTATATCTCATCGGCATGCTCCATAATGGCATAGTCCACCGAGATGCTCTCACATGTGGGGAAAAGCTCATCAATGTGCTGCTGCTCTACATCGGTGCGATAATAGTCGCGCATTCCCTCGAAAATGGCTGCCATCTGAGGCTGGTAGACGCGGAATGCATTGACTATGGTCGCCACGTTCCATACAAAGATGCCTGAGTTCCAGTAATAGTTGGGCTTCTGGATATACTGCTGCGCCACTTCCAGGGTGGGCTTCTCCTTGAAGGAGTCAACGCGGAAGATATTCTTGTTGGTGAGAGTGGCATAGCTGAGGTCTGCCTCTATATATCCGTAGCCCGTCTCTGGGCGGTCGGGCTGCATGCCAAGAGTTACTATGGCATCACTCTGAGCGGTAAACTCAAGACACTCCGCAATGGCCCGGCGAAACTTCTGCACATCGGTCACTGCATGGTCGCTGGGACTGACCACTATATTGGCGTTGGGGTCAAGCGACTTGATGACCCAGCTGACGTAGGCAATACAGGGAGCAGTATTGCGACGGCAGGGCTCAAGCAGGATGTTGGACTCGGGCAACTCAGGGAACTGCTGCCGCACCTGCTCCCTGAAGGCCTTGGAAGTGACTATCCACATCTGCTCCATTGAGCAGATGCCAAGGAAGCGCTCCACTGTCATCTGCAGCAACGACTTGCCCGTGCCTATCACATCAAGAAACTGCTTGGGCACACTCTCACTGCTCATCGGCCAAAAGCGGCTGCCTATGCCACCTGCCATTATCACTACGTGGGTCATATCGGGAAATTGAAAAATTAAAAAGTTAAAAATTAAAAAGTTAAAATTGAATTTCAATCCTTCCGTTCTTAAACTCTTCAATTCTAATAACTCTCAACTATCAATTATCAACTATCAATTATCAATAATCAACGGCTACTGTTTCTTCTCCACCATCTCACCCTTGATGCTGAGGCGAGTCATCTTGGTCTTGGCATTTGTCATGACAGTGATAACCTTGGAGAAAGGCCCAAAAACCCGGCCCTTGCCGTTGTAGGTCACCTTAATCTGACCAGTCTTGCCCGGAGGGATAGGCTTGTCAGAATATGTGGGGACTGTGCAGCCGCATGAAGCCACACATTGGGTGATGACCAGCGGGGCATCGCCTACGTTGGTAAAGGTGAAGATGGTGCTGACCAGGGCGTTTGCCTCGGTAAACTGACCGAAGTCGTGGGTAATCTTGTCGAACTTAATCTCTGCCTGCGGTTCCTCGGCCATGGCGGGTGAAAGACAAAGGACAAGGAGCAGGAATGCGGCAAATGTACGTTTCATATACTTATGGGTTTTGATTGTTAGCATGACTTCTATAAAGTTAAAAAGTTGAAAAATTAAAAAATTGAAATTGAACTCTTAAAATTTTCAATCCTTCCGTTCTTAAACTCTTCAAAGCGGCCATGGCATCTATAGCTTCTGAACACAATGAAATGCAAAATTAGATATTTATGGGGAATTATATGGAAGAGAAACAGGCTTTTTTTGCCAAAAAGCTAAGAAAAGGCCAGACTTCCTGCAAAAGTGAAGCAATCGGCAAACACTTTTGACGCATTGTCAACGGGACGATTGAATATTCCATAGACGGCGGAGCCACTTCCGCTCATTGAGGCATAGAGGGCACCCATATCGTAGAGCGTCTGCTTGATGGCGGCTACCTTGGGATATGTGCTGAACACATAGGGCTCGAAATCGTTGGTTATGACATTACGCCAAAGGTGGACAGGGGTGTTCTCTATTAAGGTGCGAAGGTGCGAGGGTGCCGGAGTGCGAAGCTTCTGGGGGCTACTGTCTATGGCTGCATATGCTCCGGCAGTGGAAACATGGATGTCCGGTTTCACCAGCACGATGTATTTATCCTTAAGGCTAACATTAACAGGGGTGAAGACATTGCCCACACCCTCGGCATACATGGGCCTGTTGCGCACAAAGAACGGGCAGTCTGCCCCGAAGGCAGCAAGGCGCTGCTCCATCTGGGCTGGCGTAAGGTCAAGGCGGTAATAGTCGTTAAGCAGCTGCATCATGGCAGCGGCGTCACTGCTGCCACCGCCAAGGCCCGCACCGGCAGGAATATGCTTGCTGAGGAAGATGCTGGTAGGAGGCAGGTCAAACTCCTCCTTGAGCGCAAGAAACACGCGGACAACAAGATTGTCCCTTCCGTCATCAGGAAGAGCCATGCCGGAGAGAATAAACTCATAGGGCTTACGCAGACGGCGTGCCTCCTCTATCTCCAGCGAGTCGGCAAGCGGTATGGGGAAAAACACCGTCTGCAGGTCATGGTAACCGTCGGGGCGCCGTCCCACTATGCGAAGGCCTATATTTATCTTTGCGTTAGGAAGAGTGTACATCGTTATAGTAACTATGAAAGAAACAGGAACTACCCTATTTAGTCAGTGTAAACTGAAAATCGCTGAGGGCTATCAAACGATCATAGCGCGAACCTCGCTGAGAATAATATGCAAGAATGGTGTAGCGGTTCTCTGTCTGGAAGAAGTTGCCCTGCACTTCGGCCGCAGAAGGCTTGGCACCTACCTTGGGCTTATAGAGATACTGATAATTGTAGTAGCCAAGCTTGAGGAGCTGGGTGTTCTCATAGAGATTGCTCTCCGGGTTATACTCCATACGGTACTCGGGGCCGAAATGGTCTTCTGTAAACTCACCGTTGACATAGATGTTACCCTTCAGGTCGGGCGGTGCCTGCAAAGCAAAATGTACGAAGACATAGTCGGCCTCAACATCGGGATCAGAGTGGTCGATATCATTGATATAGAAAGAGCCGTTCTTCTCCTCGTCGTAAACATAGTTGCGGCTTGGCTCATCAATCAGCAGACTGGCATGGTAGTAGGGGTCAAACCAGCGAATATAATCCATGCCGATGCCGCCATGTTTGAGGGTGGTCATCTCAAATTTGCGGAACTCATTGCCGGCAGGGAAGATAAGGTCGCGGCTATGCACCCATTGCAGACCTGTAGGAGTGATATAATCGGGCTTGGGATTATAAACGGCCGATGACGGACGCTTGTTCTGCATCACCACAGTATGCACCTCGCTCTCCGGATAATGGATGGGGAGCGTGGGCAGCGGCTGGAGGGTATAGGTAAGCTGCTGATGGCTGGCGTTGAAGTCGATGTCGGTATTGGTGGATATCTGTGCCGACAGTCTGGCTCCATCCTCCAGGACATAGAAGGGGATGATTATGACATCCTGCTCCTCATCGTCGTCATAAACCACAAGACGGAAGTTGCCCGACAAGGCAACCTCCGTCTGTGAATTAGGAAACGAAAAAGAATAATGGGTATATAGCACCGTAGTGTTGATGGACTCTTGAAAATCCTCTATAGGCTCATCGCCTATGCCCTGCTGGAGAAACTCCGATGTCAGCAGGCGCTCGTTGGGCTGCCAGTCCCATGTCATGGGCTCGATGCGATAGCGCAGCCTGCGATACTCGTGGCCCATTACGTCAAAGGAAATATCGAGTCTGTCAGGAGTGTCAAGCTCTATGAAAGGAAACGAGTTCCACTGACCGTTGCGCTGCACCTGCAGAGTCCTGATATCTGCATCCAGGATTTCGTTGCGCTGGCTGCTCGCCGTGATAAAGGAGAGCAAGAGCAATACTATGGAGACTGTCAGGCGCATCATGCGGCAAATCTACATCAGGGCCTTGACCTGGCTGATGACATCCTCGGCCAGGGCATTGGCATCCTGCTCTGTGGAAGCCTCGGCATAGACTCGGATGATGGGCTCAGTGTTAGAACGGCGCAGGTGAACCCAAGCTGTGGGGAAGTCAATCTTGACTCCGTCGATATCGGTGACTTTCTCGTCCTTGAAATGCTTCTTCACCGATTCGAGGATTGCATCAATATTAGTCTCGGGCTGGAGGTCAATGCGGTGCTTGACTATCACATAGTTGGGGTATGTGGCGCGCAGCTGTGACAGCTTCATCTTCTTCTTGGCAAGATAAGAAAGCACGAGACCGATACCTACCAAGGCATCGCGGCCATAGTGGGCAGCAGGATATATCACTCCACCGTTACCCTCGCCACCTATGATGGCGCCCGTCTCCTTCATCTTGGTAACCACATTCACCTCGCCCACGGCCGAGGGAGTGTAGGTGGCACCGTAGCGTGCTGCCACATCGCGCAGGGCACGGGTGGAGCTGAGGTTGCTCACGGCATTGCCACGCTGGTTCTGCAGGATATAGTCGGCCACAGTGACCAGGGTGTACTCCTCGCCATACATGGTGCCGTCCTCACAGATCATGGCCAGTCGGTCAACATCGGGGTCAACCACGAAGGCCAGGTCATGGTCGCCGAGCCTCATAAGATTCTTGATGTCGGTAAGGTTCTGCTCCAGGGGCTCGGGATTGTGGCCGAAGTTGCCGGTGGGGTCGGCATAGAGGCTGGTGATCTTCTCCACGCCAAGCTGCTTGAGCAGGTTGGGCAGGATGATGCCGCCCACGGAGTTTACGCAGTCAAGGGCCACCTTGAAGTGAGCATTGCGAATAGCCTCAATATCAACGAGCTCAAGGTTCTTGACGAGGTTGATATGCTTCTGACCAAAGCTGAGGTCTTTGTAATATTTGCCCAGGTGATCCACGTCGGCATACTCAAACTCCTTGGTCTGCTCAGCCATTAGCACAATCTCGTGTGCCTCGTCAGAGTTAAGAAACTCGCCCCTCTCATTGAGCAGCTTGAGTGCATTCCACTGGCGTGGATTGTGGCTGGCGGTAAGGATAATGCCTCCGCAAGCCTCCGACATGGTTACGGCAATCTCGGTGGTAGGAGTGGTAGCCAGGCCTATGTTGATTACATCGAAGCCCATGCCCTGAAGGGTGCCGCAGACAATCTGGTGAACCATATCGCCTGATATGCGGGCATCACGGCCCAACACGATGGCGTTGCTGGGCAGGTTGCTTACCCTGCGCCGCTGAATAGCATAAGCAGTTACAATCTTTACGATGTCAAGCGGAGTCAGCGACTCGTCAACCTTGCCGCCGATGGTACCGCGAATACCGGAGATGGATTTAATAAGTGTCATAGTATATTGTAAGGTTAAAATATTAAAAGGTTAAAAAGTTAAAGGGTTAAAAGGTTACCCCTCTTCTACCCCGGGGGAGACTCCTCCACACGCTGGAGGCAAGGGAATTTTTCTATGTTTATTTTTTAACGAACTGGTTCAGGTCTATCGAAGGTGGTATGGTATCGATATTCTCCACTATCAGTTCGCGGGTAATCTTCTCTGGACGGTCAAAGTAGCCGCCGTTCATGAGGAAGAATCGATTGCCGTCAGTCCCGCCCATGAAGTCAAGGCGCTTGCCCTTATTGCCAGTATCGTCACTGGTAAGGTAAGCCATCCTGACGGGCTTCCACTCGCCGTCGGTGGCTCTTACCCACACATCGTGGTAATAGGCTTTGCGTGTCTTGTTGCCCTGGCGAGGGTCGAAATTCTCCAGGAAGGAGTGCAGCCCCGTAATGAGCTCGTTTGTATTTGGTCGGCGCAGGGTGGAGAGATAGATCCATGCATCCTTTACACAGTCGTAGAACCAAGCGCTGTAGTCCACCTTCGTCTCGTCAACCCTTGAGGCATGGAGCAGGAAGCGATAGGTCTTGCCCGGCACCCAGCCCCCATTGATAAACGACTGCTTGCCGCTGCCCTCGTTGCCGAAGTCCTGCGCCGTCACGCCCTCGCCGTGGCTTATCACCTGCACCCTATGCTCCTCGTCAACGGCCTTGGGGTCATCAGAGTCTTGGGTATTCCACACCGAGAAGAGCACATTGCGCCTGTCGCTGCTATTATTCTGAATGCCGAAGTAGCCGCCACTGAAGCCAAGGGCCATATAGTAGGAGCCCTGCTGATCGCTCTCCTCCGGAACGGTCACGCTTATGGTAGCCCAATCATACTCCTTGCCCTGCCTGCGCCATCCGTAATTAAGGTGACACGACGGACCACGCAAGCCGAAGTAGGTGTTTGTCGTTTCGTGCAGATAAACTGGCTCCTTGTCGGTGCCGCTTACCACTAGAGTTTCTATCCCTACCCTATCGGCTGCCGACAGCAGTCGGTAATGCACTCTCACATAGCCGTCAACTGCCGTCCTTATATGTCCCAGCTTATATGCCTTAGGCTTTTTGCCTGCTATCTTAAGCACAGTCTTCTTGGCACTTACGCCGGTAGCCTCCACGGTCACCTCCACCTTGCCCGTACCCTGCGCCATCAGAGCCAGCTCGGGCCGCTGGTCCTTAGTAAAATAGACGTAGGTCGTGGCGGTGATGCTTGTGTCGCCATCAAGCACGAGGCTCTTATCCTTGGCTCTGCCGAAGCCGAACCGCCCATTCTCATGAGTGGTGCGGCTATAGTAGGTGTTGCCATACAACGGTATCTGGTAGCTTGTTCCTCCTGCGGCAAAAATTGCATCAACAATGGAGAACACGATGGTCAGAGGCAAAAACAGTCTACGCATTGCAGTGTGAGATTTATCTTATCGTGAATTCTTTGGTAATGGTAGCCTCGCCGTACAGTGCACCGGCAACATTGTAGCTAACGGTGCCGTTGGCAATCTCCACGCTGGGAGCGGTGGGAGCCTTATTGCCGCTATAGTCATACCTCACCTTAATGGTCATCGTATAGTTGCCTGGCGTAGTGGCAGTAAAGGTGTTGGTTGGGTCGGTATCGTAATTGCTGCTTATCTGGCCGGTCTGAAAATTCTGCAGTTCGGCATCACTGCTCCATATGTAATTATACCGATAGATGCCTTTGCCTTTCTTGGCCTGCACGAGGGTAACCGTCACGGGTTGGTCTGCCATGATGGCACGGCTGCTTACCTGAGTGCCGCCTTGGGTAAATATCACATCCTGATATACCGGCAGTACCACATTGTAGTCATCATCATTGTCACATGAGACGGCAAAAGCTCCGGCTATAACCATCCCGATAATCAAAAAAATCCTGTTCATACTTGTTCATACTATTACTTATCATATTGCTTTTTCGTCAACTTGCTCACTCGTCAACTAATATTATAATTATGTCTGTTCGCGAAAGTAATGCTTTTTGCCAAGAAACCAAGTATTTTATACATTTTTTAATATTAATCCTTGCACAAAAGGCTACATATTTCCTTATAAAGGCGGTGAACGGGCAACCCCATCACATTGTAGAAGCATCCGTCTATTTTCTCCACTCCCACCATGCCTATCCACTCTTGGATGCCGTAGGCGCCGGCTTTGTCGAAGGGGCGGTAGTGGCTGATATAGTAGTCGATATCTTTATCGCTGAGGGTGGCAAAGGTCACATCGGTCTTTTCGTAGAACGACCGGCTCCCATCCTTGCATCGCAGTGTCACGCCGGTAATCACCTTGTGGGTCTTGCCGCTCAGCAGGTGGAGCATCTCGCGAGCCTCATGCTCATCGGCGGACTTGCCGAGCACCCTGCCTGCTGCCCACACAATGGTGTCGGCAGTAATGATGAGGGTTTCATCCGTCATGGGCACATCGGCATTGTCGGCCTTGAGCTGCGAGAGGAATACGGGTATCTGCTCCGGGGGCAGCGAGTCGGGATAGCTCTCCTCTACGTGTGCCTCACCGGTGCGGAACTTCAGTCCCAGGTCTCTCAGCAGCTGCACCCTGCGCGGCGAATGGCTGATAAGCCACACATCACTCTTCGTCACCATCCGAAAGCTGTCTTGTCCATATTCCACAGACCCTTGGCACGCAGCACCTGTTCTATCACGTCGCGCACGCAGCCATAGCCGCCAGCCAGGGGCGACACATAGCGCGCTATCTGCTGTATCTCAGGAGCGGCATCGTATGGGCAGCACGGCAGGCCGCACTCCATCATCACCTCATAGTCAGGGATGTCGTCACCCATGTAGAGCACCTCATCGCTGCTAAGGCCGAGCCGCTGCATCACCTCACGATACTTCTCGATCTTGATGCCGGCAGACAGGTGAACCTCCTTCACGCCCAGACCCTCATAGCGCCTGCTCACCGAGGGCGCATTGCCGCCGGTGATTATCACAATATGGAGACCGAGCTTCACCGCCAGCTGAATGGCATAGCCGTCCTTGATATTCACGCTGCGCTGAGGGATGCCGTCTGCTCCCATCGGTATTGTGGCTGTACTCAACACACCGTCAACGTCAAACATCAGGGCCTTAATCTTTTTCAGGTCGTAGTCTATCATTGTCGTGTTTATATTTTATTATGCTCTCACTCATTCGCTCATATATCTCCCGCAAATCGGCTCTGTCGCCAAGCAGCTGCCGGTGGGCGTCCATCACACTGCGGTCCTCCCTTACGGCAGGCCCCGTCTGCGCCTTCAGCGGCGGAAGGGCACTGACCTTGTCCGTCGTCTCGCTGATCAGGGGCAGCAATGCGGCAAAAGGCACACCTATCCCCCTTAGCACATCCTCGGCCATCACATAGCAGTGATTGGCAAAGTTGCAGGCGAACACACTGGCTAGGTGCAGCACCTTGCGCTGCTCACTGGTTAGGTCGTGCACATGTTCCGACACAGAGCCTGCCAACCGATGCAGCATATTACCCTTTTCTTCTACAAAGAAATGTACCTTGCTATAGTCCAATTCCTTATCCTTGCTGAATGTTTGCATGGGGTATAGCACGCCGCAGTTGGGGAAATACTTTTCCAGCAGGCTCACCGGCAGGCTTCCGGCAGTATGCGCCACGATGCTGCCGCTGCCCAGCTCTGACCCTTTCGCCTGTTGCAGCCTCTGTGACACGCTCTCCACGGCATCATCCTTCACGGAGATGAGGTACACCTGAGCATCGGCAGGCAGCTCATCCATGCAGGTGGTGCACAGCACGCCCGGCTCATCGCGAAGGGCGACAAGCGCACCGTCGCTACGGTTCCATACCGCCACGCTGCACCCCGCCCTGCTGAAGGCGCGCAGCAAGTGGCTAGCCACATTGCCCGCACCGAGAATGGCTATCTTATACCCTGCTCCTACCATCTGTTGAGGTGCACTTTCTCCCAGAGCAGCTTATCCTCATTCTGCAAGTTCCGCTCCTGGGCCTTATAGCCGACGGCCACCACGGCCAGCACACCCATCTGCTCGGGTATGCCGAAGGTCTCGCGGATGATATCCTCGGCCAGGGTGCCGTCTTCGCGCTTGCGGTTCATGATCTCCACCCAGCATGAGCCGAGGCCCATATCCTCAGCCTGGAGCATCAGCATCGTGCATGCCACGCTGGCATCCTCCACCCAGGTCTCGCTCTTCTCCTTGTCAACGGTCACGATCACTGCCAGCGGCGCCCCGGCAATCAGCTGTGCGCCACTTGCCTTGCACTCCGAGAGAATCTGCAGCTTATCCTTATCGTCAACAATCACAAACTCCCATGCACGGCAATTCTTCCCGGTGGGAGACATCAGGGCGACAGTCATCAACTGCTTACGCTGCTCCTCGCTGACAGGCTGCTCGGTAAACGTGCGAATACTACGCCTCTTCTTTGCTAAATCTTTGAATGTCATATTTGTAGTAATATTTAGTTAATGCGAAAATTTAATGTAAAAATGAATGCCCCGGCATTCGTTTAATTCGTGAAATTCGTGGTTCATTACCGTCCACCGGCTTGCCAAATCGTGAAATCGCGAAATCGTCAAATCGTCAAATGAAATGGATTGTTCAATCGTAAAATCGTGAAATTGTCAAATCAGAATTTCGTCACGGCGGCACTCCATGCCCCCACCCTGACCACAGCCTGACGGCGGGCAGAGAGAGCCAGGGTGAAGCGACGGCCGCTGAGGGCATCACGAGCAGGATGACTGCCCTCGTCAATGCCGAGGAAGTCAAGGGCATGCTGGGGAATGTTGACACCCACGTCGCCCTCACGGTCACTGAAGTTGCAGACCACCAGATACCTCTCGTCGCCGGCAGCGCGCATGAAGGCAAAGACGCGCTGGTGGTCAAGGTGCGGATTGTCGGTGTTCACGTACATCAGGTCGTAGAACTTGCCGCTCACGAAAGGCTCGGCATTCGCCAGGGCAAGAATCTTCCTGTATTGCTCGCGCAGCCTTGCAGCCTCGGCATCGATATGCCGTGAGCAGCATTTGCCGCCGCCAAACCATTCCTGCACTGAGGACACGCGCCAGTAGTCGAATATGGTGGTGCGGCCGTCCATGCCGCTGAACCCCTCGCGCTCCATGCCTCGCTCGCCCAGTTCCTGTCCGAAGTAGAGCATCATCGGGTTGCCGCCCATCAGTGCAGCCACAGCCAGGGCGGAAATGCCCTTCCGGCCGCTGCCTGCAAAGAAGTCGCTGGCAAGGCGCTGCTCGTCATGGTTCTCGAGGAAATACAGCATGTGCGAGCGGATATCGTCCACCTGCTGCCAGCACCGGGTGATGTCGCTCGCGCTGCGCTCCATGCGTATCACCCCGCGGAGGCAGTCGTAGAGCCCCACCTTATCATATAGTATGTCGAAGCCCGCGCGGTAAATATACTCGCGGTAAAGAGAGGGGTTATACACCTCGGCAATGAACATCACGCCGGGATGCTTCTCCTTCACCTGCCCAATGGCCCAGCTCCAGAACTCCACGGGCACCATCTCCGCCATGTCGCAGCGGAAGGCGTCCACGCCCTTCCCTGCCCAATAGAGCAGGATGTGCAGCATCTTATGCCATGTGTCGGGCACGGGGTTAAAGTGGCGTATGCCTCCGCCGCAATAGTCGATGCCGTAGTTAAGCTTCACCGTCTCATACCAGTCATCCCTGCCCGGCTGCGCACTGAAGCAGTCGTTGCCCGTGGCCTTGGCAGGCATCTCGCAGTACGGCACCTTTTCCACGCCCGTCATGTCGAAGCGGCATGCCAGCCGCTGACCGGGGATGTAGTAGAAATTGTTTTGCGGACAGAAAGCCTGTGCACTGTTGTCGTCCTGTCCGAAGTCGCGGACACCCTCAGGCCTGGCATCCGACACATAGTGGCGGGCGACATGGTTAGGCACGAAGTCCATCACCATCTTCAGCCCCGCGCGGTGAGTCCTGTCCACCAGCGCCTCAAACTCAGCCATGCGTCGCCGGGGGTTGGCAGCCAGGTCGGGGTCAATATCGTAGTAGTCCTTCACGGCATAGGGAGAGCCTGCACGCCCCTTGACCATGGCACTGTGGTCGCGCTCGATGCCGCAGTCGGAATAGTCCGTCTGCGTGGCGTGCTCCAGCAGGCCCGTAAACCATATATGGCTCACTCCGAGAGCCCTGATCTTACGCAGCGCAAGCATGGTGAAATCCCTCATCAGACCGCAGCCGTTACGCTCCCTGCTGCCGTTAGGTACCGGGTCGGTCACCCTGTTGCCAAACAGACGGGGCAACACCTGATAGATGACAATCTTCTCCATAGCAGCGCGAAGTTACAAAAAAAATCGAAAATCGACAAGTAAACAAGCCAACAAGTTAAAAAGCCTTTTTTATTTCAACATTTCATAAATCGTAAAGGCAAGCTAACCCCCTTTTAATTTAGTGGTGGGTTTGGTAGTAATTGGTGGGATTTTATCAACAAAAACAATAGGAGCTTCACCAAAGGTCAGTGGGTTGATTATTCCCATGATGAGACACACAAACCATTTTGGTAGCATTATACGATAGAAAGACGCATAAAAGATTTAGTTTACCCACTGTAGCCGGGTAACAAATCCCACCAATTACTACCAAACCCACCACTAAATTAAAGGGGGAGGTTAGAGAAAGATTGTAATTGCGCAGGGGTTGTCTGTTTCGGCGCGATGAGTTTTGGCTTCGACGGGATTAGCATAAACTTCGGCGCGATAAGTCGTCGCTTCGCGACGCGCAGATTTACGCAGATGAAGCAGATTTCGCAGATTTATTTTGGTTTTCGTTTTGGTTTTGGTTTTGGTTTTGGTTTTCGTTTTCGTTTTCGTTAATTTGTTTTCGTTATCGATTTTTTACAGTAACTCGGGAAAACCCAAATAAAATTTGGTTTTCCGCTCGGCTTTCACTAACTTTGCATTGATTTACAATTCAAGTTAGGAGGCGCCTCGGGAAAACCCAAATAAAATTTGGTTTTCCGCTCGGCTTTCACTAACTTTGCCTCGTTTTTTTTGAAATTATATCTGTTGATGAAAGTTCTGAAATTTGGCGGTACGTCGGTGGGCACTCTGCAGGCGGTACGCAACCTTAAGAGGATTGTGGAGGCTGAGCGCACTCCGGTGATTGTGGTGGTCTCTGCCCTGAAGACGGTGACTAACAATCTGGTGAAGGCTACGGGGCTCGCCTCGCGCGGCGACGGACAGTACAGGGATGTGCTGGAGGAGGTGGTGGACGCCCACCATGCCCTGATAGACGACCTGATTGCCGACGAGGGGGCTGCCAAGAGCCTGAAGCAGCAGCTGGGCGGCTTGTTTGACGAGCTGGGCAGCATTCTGCGCGGCGTCTTCCTCATCAAGGATGTCACACCCAAGACGGAAGATGCCATCCTGAGCTACGGCGAGCGGTGCAGCTCGCTGATTGTGCAGAAGTTCATCAGCAACACCACGCTATACGACTCGCGCCGCTTTATCATCACGGACAGCAAGCAGAAGAAGGCCGTGGACTTCGCCGCCAGCAACGCGAGAATCAAAGACACTTTCGCCAATGAGAAGGGTATAGCCATTGTGCCGGGCTTCATAGCCAGCGACCTGCACACAGGCGACACCACCACCCTCGGGCGCGGAGGCTCGGACTACACTGCCGCCATCATTGCCTCCGCCTTGGACGCCGAGGTGCTGGAGATATGGACTGACGTGGACGGCTTCATGACCGCCGACCCGCACATCATCCCATCCGCCTACACCATAGAGCGGCTGACCTACAGCGAGGCCACCGAGCTGTGCAACTTCGGCGCAAGGGTTGTATATCCCCCCACCATCTTCCCCGTGTGCGCCAAGAAGATACCGCTATACGTGAAGAACACCTTCCGCCCGGACTTCAAGGGCAGCATCATCAGCGACGACGGGCAGCAGCCAATGTCCGATGTCCAAAGTTCAGTGTTCGATGACATCGGTGTGAAGGGCCTCACCTCCATCAACGACACAAGCATTGTCAATATCAGTGGCATGAACATGGTCGGCGTGGTCGGCATAAACCGCCGCTTCTTCACCATTCTCGCCGACAACGGCATCAGTACCTTCATGGTGGCGCAGACCTCCTCCGAGACAGGTACCTCGCTGTGTATGACCCACAGCGACGCACTCAAGGCGCAGGAAGTCTTCACCCGCGAGTTCGCCGACGAGATAGCCACTGGCGCCATCAACCCCATTGAGGTAATCGACGACCTCGCCACCATAGCCGTGGTAGGCGAGCAGATGAAAGACAAGCTCGGCGTGGCGGGCCGCCTCTACAGCATACTGGGGCGCAACGGCATCAATGTGAAGGCCTCCGCCCAAGGTGCCAAGGAGATGAACATCTCCGTAGTGGTGGAGAAGCGCCACCTGCGTAAGGCGCTCAGCGTGATTCACGACAGCTTCTTCCTCAGCCAACACAAGGTAGTCAACCTCTTCGTATGCGGCATAGGCACGGTGGGCGGCAGCCTGCTCCGCCAGCTGCAGGAGCAGCACGACTCACTCATGGACAAGCGCCGCCTGAAACTCAACGTGGTGGGAGTAGCCAACAGCAAGAAATATCTTATTGACGCCGAAGGCGTGGATATTGACAACGCCGAGGCCCTGCTCGACACCAAAGGCAGGGGCAACACCGCCGCGCAGATGTGCCGCGAGTTCATTGACCAGAACCTCTACAACTCAGTCTTTGTGGACTGCACAGCCAACGCCGATGTGGCAGCCCTCTACCAGACCCTGCTAGGCAACAACATCTCCGTAGTCGCCGCCAACAAGATAGCCGCCTCCGCACCCTATCCGGAGTACGCTACGCTCAAGCAGACCGCGCTCAACAAGGGCGTGAAGTTCCTCTACGAGACCAATGCCGGCGCAGGACTGCCCATAATAAAGACCATAAGCGACCTGTGCGACAGCGGCGATGAAGTGCTGCAAATACAAGCAGTGCTCAGCGGCACGCTCAACTTTATCTTCAACAAGCTCTCCGCCGACACGCCCTTCAGCCAAACCGTGCGCATGGCAATGGACGCAGGGCTCAGCGAACCTGACCCACGCCAGGACCTCAGCGGGAAAGACGTGGTGCGCAAACTCGTCATCCTCGCCCGTGAGGCAGGCTACCGGATCAACCTTGAGGATGTTGACCTACAGCCGTTCATGGAGCCGCGCTTTTTTGAGGGCGACACCGACCACTTCTTCTCCATAGTGGAACAACTTGACGCGCCAATGGAGAAACGCCGCCGCGAACTGGAGGCCGAAGACAAGAAACTCCGTTTCATCGCCCAACTGGAGGAAGGCCGGGCCACCGTAGCACTTAAGCCCGTAAACAAGAACCACCCCTTCTACAATCTTGAGGACTCCAACAACATGGTGCTCATCACAACAACGCGCTACAAGCAGTACCCGATGATTATACAAGGCTACGGTGCAGGCGCAGATGTCACCGCTGCCGGAGTGTTTGCCGACATCATCCGTGTGGCCAACATATAAAGAGCCCCCTCTTATCCCCTTAGCGGGAAGATGTGAGAGTGAGGGGTAAGAGTGCGCTAAGATCCTGCAAGAGTGCGCTAAGTTTCTGGCAAGTCGCGCTAAGTTTATGGCAAGTCGCGCGCTATAAGCCTGCGGATATAAAGAAAACGGAAACTGTTTTAGAACACGAATAACACGAATTGCACAAATTTAACAAAAGCAATAAAAGGTAGTGATAGTCCTCACGCGCGTCCGAACCTTATTTAACTATTATTGAAGAAGAGGAAAGAGGTGGGGTAAAAGAAGGTCCTTAAGGTAATTAAAGTCTTTAAGGAGATTAGGGACTATAGTGGCTATAAAAAAACTGAGGGCATTGTGCTCTCAGTCTTTTTAGTATTCAGACTTTATTCCTGCTTATTTCTTTTCTGTCTTCTTTTGTGTGGCAGAATACATAACGTTTAGATTCCATGATTCCTTTGCCATTTCCAGAGTTTCAGCATCTTGAAGTAACAATGGAACTTCTTCCTCTGGATGATAAATAAGCATTACGGTCAAGTTAGTGATACCGTCATCATATTCTGAAAAATTCAAACACATGTCAACTTTCCTTTCTGTCTTAAACTGCAGATATTTATCACTTATCACTTTATCTATTTTTGAAAAAGCATCCTGTGCTTCCTTTTGGGAATAATATTTGTTATCAAGAGAAATCATTACTACTTTAGCATCGAAAAACATGTAGTCAACATTGTCAAACCCAATGCTATCAATCATAACAGGCTCTTTTATAGTTATATTGGGAAGTAGCATGTCTTTTTCCTCCCATCTATAGCCTTGCTTGTCTAATTTCTCCTTACATTCAGCTCTGTTATCGCCAATACTAACATCGAGCACAGAGTTCTTAATGTTCTTGTTTTCGTTATTACTGCAAGAAACAAGTGAAAGTAACACACATAAAATAATAAATGTTTGTTTCATCTTTGTAAAATGTTTATTGAGTTAATGTTAATTTTTAGGTTCATTATTCCTAATGGCTCAGCGATTCTTCCTTTGTAAAAAGTTGTGATTATACACGCTCCCCTGTTTTGTAGATGTAATTTTATAGCAAATAATCAAGATTTATAAATAATAAGCTACTGACGCATGTTATTTTGTACAATCTTTTTTAAATTACGTTGCTCGGCCTTGAATTGCCAATAACGATCTTCATAAATATCACGAGCATCATCACGCGATATTTCATTTCCTTGTATGCTATAGAATATCTTTTCTTGAAACTGTACTCGACAGAATACATTGCCATTACTATGATAATATTCTATCTTTTGCAAAAGTCCAGAGTCAATAAATAATTTATATGATTTATTATCATCACTCCAGACTTCGCCATCATATAGGCTGTTACCATCATATACTAATAACTCCCACTTGTTGGCACCATAACTATAGCTTAACTCGGCAGGATGTTTTGTTTGATTACAGGAGATAAATATAAATGTAACTAATAAACATAAAAAAGTATTTTTCATAATTATAGCTTTTATCGTGATAAAATTACCAATCCTCGTCATCTTTTTTTGCCTGCGGACTCTTTGAGAATCCAAGAAGATGGTTGATGGGAATATTTACCACATTCTCCAAATCACTTTTTTTCTCTAGGTCTTTCTTGGAATTTCCCTTGCACACTTTTTTGGCATAGTCTGAAATATACACACAGTCTGGTATGCCTATAGTCTTCGTAAAAGCACCACCAGACATCTCAAGTTTTTCATTTATTGAGGGAGCATCAACTCGGATCTTCCCGTCTTTAAACTTGAACACGATATGATATCCGCCGCCATACACTCCCGTAGCTCCCAGGCTTTTTACTGTACATATATTTTTGTCGAAGGCATATATTGTAATAACACTCTCACCACTCTCACTTATAACCTCTTTCGGATTATTATAAAATGACATCGCATTACCTTTTACCATATAAAAAAGATCGCTTGCGGTTTTACCTTCAAAAGGAACCACAACATAATCTTTGCCATCCGAAGTAAGAAACTTGCCCGTCGGTTGAATAATAAACTGCACAATATCTTGTGCATACGAAGCACAAGCAAATAACATAGTCAATAAAAAAAATCCTTTTTTCATACATTTATAAATTTAAAGTTAACCATTAGCACACACAAAAAGAAGGCGCAGACTTTCGCCATACGCCGCACGGTTCACCACAAACCACATAGAAATATGGGAAAACTGCGCCCTAAACGGGTCAGTCCCTATATTCCATGTTGCTCTTACCCAACTGTGGTGATTGTGCGGCTATAGAGCAAATATATCTGCATTCCTAAGAATGCAGTACAAAGATAATAAGAATTATTATAACAGCAAGAAAATCGCCCCGTTTTTCGCAAGAAAACGAATAACGGGGCGGATGGATGTTAGATTAAAATTTTAAGTCTAGAATCTGCGCATCGCCCAGGGGCTGGTGTACGGGCGGATAGTTATCTTCGGTCCGTCGGCAGCGGTGTGCTGAGCGACTGCGAGAGAGATTGCAGCAACAGTTTCTTCATTGACCGTTGACGATTGACCATTGACCATTGGTGCCTGAGCATTGGCCTTGGGGGCTACGGGGGCAACTGCGCTCTTGGCTTCCTTTGCCTTGGCAAGGTCTGCCTCAAAGCGCTCCTTGGCTATGCCGCTCTTGTAGTCGCGATACTGCGTGGGGTGCATGGCGAGCTCGAAGAGTTCCTCGTCGTCCTGGCCGCGCTCCCAGCCGTTGTCCTCCATCTCCTTGATGAAGGTGGGGAGGTCGTCGGGATAGTTGTCCTGCGGATTGGCATCGGTAAACTCGAGGCCCTTCTGCTTGGCGAGTTCCACAATCTCGGGAGCCACCTCGCCGGGCAGCTTGCCGCTCTTGCCGAGAATCATGCCCCAGATGCTCTGGTCCATCATAGAGTAACGCGGCTTGTCCATCGACTCGGCGAGCAGGTTCATCAGCGCGATATTCTTCACATACTGGCTGAACGGAGTGACGAGTGGAGGATAGCCGACCTTCGGCCAAACGTATGCCACCTCGTTGAACAAGCGCACGAGCAGCTGATCCTCGGTGAAAGGCTCCTGTCCCTTCTTCTTGCGGTTGGCGTTGATGGCACTCTCCACACCCTTGAGGTCAGCCATCATCGAACCCATCATGCCGCCCGGCAGGCCGCAGCCCAGCAGCAGCGACGACATAAGCTTGTTGCTCGGGCTCATGAAGTAGCCGAGGAAGTCGTCGATGAACTCCTGGGTGAGCTTGCGCACCTCCATGTAGGCGTCCATGTTGATGTCAGCCACCTCGAAGCCCGCGTGCTTCAGCATACTCTGCACGGAGATAACGTCGGGGTGAACCTTACCCCAGGAGAGCGGCTCAACGGCAGTGTCGATAATGTCGCCGCCGGCCTTGCATATCTCCAGGATGGAGGCCATCGACAGGCCCGGGCCGCTGTGGCCGTGATACTGTATGATTATCTCGGGATACTTTGCCTTGATCATGCCCGTCAGTTTGCCCAGCATGGCAGGCTGGCCGATGCCGGCCATATCCTTGAGGCAGATTTCGGGTGCGCCGGCCTTGATAAGCTGCTCGGCAATGCCGAAATAGTATTCGGCGGTGTGGATGGGCGAGTTAGTGATGCAGAGCGTGGCCTGCGGAGTCATGCCGCCTTCCTTGGCATAGCCGATGGAGGGAATAATGTTGCGCACGTCGTTCAGACCGCAGAAGATGCGCGGAATGTCAACACCCTGCGCGTGCTTTACCTTGTACATCAACTTTCTTACATCGGCTGGCACGGGGAACATGCGGAGCGCGTTGAGGCCACGGTCAAGCATGTGGGTCTTGATGCCAACCTTGTTGAACGGCGCGGTGAAGGCCCTGACGGCCTTATTCGGATTCTCGCCGTAAAGCAGGTTCACCTGCTCAAAGGCGCCACCGTTGGTCTCCACTCGGGCAAAGCAGCCCATATCGATAATCGCGGGAGCTACGCGCTCCAACTGGTCCTTGCGAGGCTGGAACTTGCCGGAGGACTGAAACATGTCTCTATAGACAAGGCTAAACTCAACTTTCTTTTTCTGCATGATATTGTCGTTCGTTTTTCTTTTAGGTCTGCAAATATACGTATTTATAACAATAAAGCACTAATTTTGCACCCAAAATTGAGTTACGATAGTATTTTTATAAAAAATCGTGCCAACTTACAATAGCAAAACCACGACAAAAGAAACAATGCTAACATTCACCCCCTGCACCCCGCAGACTTGCCGGCCGCTGCGCACCATCAGCGGACTGATCAGCCCCCAGGGATGCGACACCAGCATAATCAACCTGTGCAGCTGGCAGCACCTATACCAAGGGTCCATTGCCATCTGCAACGACAATATCATCCTGCGTTTCAGCTATGAAGGCCACCGCGCCTATTCACTGCGCTTCCGCCCCGCCGACCTCGCCGACCTGCTCCAGGTGGTGAGGGAGGATGCCGCCGAGGCAGGCGACAGCCTATGCATCTTCGGCGTCAACGAGGATCAGCTGCCCTATTACCTCAAGGCCGACCCCAGCCTCAGCTGCTCCTACTCCGACGACAGCTCCGACTATGTCTATGCCCGCCAGAGCCTTGCCACCCTCGCAGGCCATAAGCTGCAGAGCAAGCGCAATTTCCTCAACCGCTTCCGCCGCAGCTACCCCGACTATATCTTTAAGCCCCTCGGCCCCGATGACATGGAAGCCTGCCTGGCCCTCGACAAGTCGTGGATAAACAAGGGGCTCGACCTCGGCCACACCGATGAGGAAATCAATGAGCGCAGGACCATCAAGTATGTCTTCGACCACTGGCAGGAGCTGGAGGCCGTCGGCGGCACCATCTACGTGGATGGCCGGTTGGTGGCCTTCACCTACGGCGCAGCCATCAACGCTGACACTTTCGACGTATGCGTTGAGAAGGCCGATACAGCCTTTGAGGGCTCCTACGCCGCCATCAACAATGAGTTTGTCAACCACCTGCCGCCGCAGTACCTATGGATCAACCGCGAGGAAGACCTGGGCATACCTGGCCTCCGTCAGGCCAAGACCACATACCAACCCGCACTCAAGCTCCATAAGTACGTCTTGTGTGAGAATCTGATTCACAATCATTAATGTCACAGACAGAACAGTGCCGCCACATCTGGCGAACCGTTTTCGGCGACAGCGAGGAGTTTATGGACCTATACTTCAGCCGCCGCTACCCCAGCGCCCAGACATTCACCTCTGAGCAGGACGGATTGACCGTGGCCCAGGGCCAGTGCTTCGTCTATAGCATGACAGCAGCCCCCGGCACCCCGATGCTGAAAATAGGCTATGTGTCGGGCCTTGCCACCCTGCCGGACTATCGCAACCTCGGCCACGCCGCCAGAGTGATGCGCCAGATTCACTGGTGGATGTATTATAAGCACCACATCGACTACTCCCTGCTCATACCCGCCAGCCAGGACGCAGCCCAATGGTACACTGCCATCTTCGGCTACCAACCCTCCGCAGCCCGCTGCAAGAGGCTGGCCACCGCCAGCCAGATAGCAGCCTGCACACAGCTGCCACAGCTCAGCCCCCACATTATATATATTATGCAGCACCACCTGGCCTCGCTGCCCTATGCCGTGCAGCACCGCGCCGACGACCTCCGCGACCAGATGGACGTATGCCTGATGAGCGGAGGAGGACTGTACCAGACGGCAGAAGGCCACTATTTCATGGCAGAGCGCATCAGCGACACACAATACCACCTTCTCGACACGACGGCCAACGGCAATTCGCCCATCCCTCACCTCGGCAAGGTCACCACTCCTCTCCTCTTCCTGCCCATCTGCAGCCGCACCCCGCTGCCTGACGAGCTGCACGTCTCGATGATGCTTGACTAAGCTTTTCCTGACGATTATACCGCCGTTTGCTTTTTTTTTCGTATCTTTGCGCGGATATATCCATTATTCACGCATACACCTTATTTATATTATAAGCATGACAGCAAAAATCAGGACATTTTTAGCATGCCTCGCCCTGTGGTGCATAGCCACCCAGCCGATGGAGGCATCAGAGGCCCCGCAGCCCAAGAGAGAGTTCAGGGGCAGCTGGATTCAGTGTGTTAACGGACAGTTCCAGGCCTTGGGCCGCGACCGGATGCAAGCCACCCTGCGGCGGCATCTCGATGCCCTGCAGCGCTGCCATGTCAATGCCGTCTTCTTCCAGGTCAGGGCTGAGGGCGACGCCCTCTACCCCAGTCAGCTGGAGCCCTGGAGCCGATTTCTCACCGGTCAGCAGGGCATGGCACCCCAACCCTACTGGGACCCCCTCCAGTGGATGATTGACGAGTGCCACAGCCGCGGCATGGAGCTCCACGCCTGGATCAACCCCTACCGCGCCAAGACGGCAGGCACCGCCGTACTGGCCGCCACCCACCCCTACTTCAAGCATCCCGAGCGCTTCTTCCAGTATGGCAAGTTGCTGCTCTTCAACCCCGGAGTACCTGAGAACCGCGAATACATCTGCGAGGTGGTGAGCGACATCGTCAGCCGCTACGACATTGACGGACTGCACATCGACGACTATTTCTATCCCTACCCCGAGGCAGGCACCGAGATTCCCGACCAGCAGACCTACAGCCAGTATGGCGCAGGCTTCAGCTCCATCCAGGACTGGCGCCGCGACAATGTGAGCATTCTCATCAAGGACATTCACGATACCATCCTCCGGCTGAAGCCCTGGGTGAAGTTCGGCATATCGCCCTTCGGCATCTACCACAACCAGCCCGAGGAGGGATCGCTGCTCCCCGGCAGCAACACCCGCGGCCTCCAGAACTACGACGACCTCTATGCCGACATCCTGCAGTGGATCAACCGAGGATGGGTGGACTACAACATACCCCAGATCTATTGGGAGATAGGTCACAAGACCGCCGACTATGACGAGCTAATCCACTGGTGGTCGAAGTACGCCAGCGGCAGGCCGCTCTATATCGGGCAGGATGTAGAGCGCACCGTCAAGGCCGCCGACCTCAACAACCCCCAGGTCAACCAGCTGCCCGAGAAGCTGCGACTGCAGCGCACCCTCCCCGGCATCGAAGGCAACTGCCTGTGGTACTCCGCCGCCGTGGCCGACAACACCGGCAACATACTCACCGCCCTGGAGAAAGTCTATCAGCCCTACCCCGCCCTGGTGCCGCCGATGCCCTTCAAGGACAAGGCAGCCCCCAAGAAGGTGAAGGGCGGCAAGGTAATACCTACCGACCAAGGACGTGTGCTTGTGTGGCTGACCAAGGACACCAAGGACGAGATGCAGCGCGCCGTGCGCTATGCCGTTTATCGCTTTGCCAAGGGGCAGCGCATCGACCTCGACAATCCCGCAAACATAGTAGCCATCACGGCGCAGACCTACTGGCCTGTGCCCGAAAGCGACCAAGGCTGCACCTACGTAGTTACCGCCCTCGACCGCATGTGGAACGAGAGCAAACCGAAGAAAGTGAAATGATTTCACGATTTAACAATTGGCCAATTATGGTATCAAGAATCGCCAAATCAGAGAATCACGGAATTGTGAAATCATCAAATTAAAGAATTGCCAAATTAAATCGTCGTGGACGGCAACATAGTAGCAAAAGGCATACGCGTCAACAATCTCAAGGGCATTGACATCACCATACCCCGCGGCAAATTTGTGGTCATCACCGGCCTCAGCGGCAGCGGCAAGTCGAGCCTTGCCTTCGACACCCTCTTCGCCGACGGCCAGCGCCGCTATGTGGAGAGCCTCTCCAGCTATGCCCGCCAGTTTATGGGCCGCCTGCAGAAGCCCGAGTGCGACTATATCCACGGCATCCCCCCCGCCATAGCCATCGAGCAGCGCACCACCAACCGCAGCCAGCGCTCCACCGTAGGCACCTCCACCGAGATTTACGATTATCTGCGCATGCTCTTTGCCCGCGCCGGCAAGACCATCTCGCCCGTCAGCGGACAGGAAGTCAAGAGCGACACCATTGAGGACGTGGTCAGCTATGTCCTCCAAATGGACGAGGGCAGCCGTTTCACCGTCGAGAGCCCCCTCACCGTACCACAGGGGCGCACCATGCGCCAGCAGCTTGAGATGGAGCTCAAGCAGGGATTCTCCCGCGTCAGCATCAACGGCGACATACGCGACATAGCCGACCTGCTCGGCACCATGACCGACCACCAGCTGGAGAGTCTCGAGGTCAACATCCTCATCGACCGCCTGGCGCGCCGCACCGACGCCGACTCCCTCTCCCGACTGCGCGAGAGCATCGAGACGGCATTCGACGAGGGCAGCCGGCAATGCATCATCAGAGAGACACCCTCCCGTCCCACTAAAGGGGGAACTCCGGCGCCAGGGTCCTCCCCTATAGAGGAGATAGAGGAATCTCCCCAGACCATCAAGGCCTTCTCCTCCGCCTTCGAGCGCGACGGCATCCAGTTTGAGCGCCCCACCGACGCCATGTTCTCCTTCAACTCACCCGCCGGCGCCTGCCCCGAGTGCGAGGGCTTCGGCTCACTCATAGGCATCGACGAGAGTCTGGTCATCCCCAACAGCTCACTATCAGTCTATGACGGCGCTGTCCAGTGTTGGCGCGGCGAGAAGATGAGCGAGTGGAAGCGCGTCTTCTGCGAGCGCCAGGGCCCCAAGGGATTCCCCATCTTCCAGCCATACTACAGCCTCACCCAGGAGCAGAAGGACATCCTCTGGCACGGCGATGCCGACGAGCAGGCCATGCCCGAAGAGATGCAGGTAAGCATCGACGCCTTCTTCCGCATGGTCAAGCGCAACCAATATAAGATACAGTACCGCGTCATGCTCGCCCACTACCGCGGCAAGACCACCTGCCCCGCCTGCCACGGCCACCGCCTCAAGAAGGAGGCCGACTATGTCAAGCTCTGCGGCTACACCATCACCGAGCTTACCTACATGCCCGTCAGCCAACTCAACGACATATTCAGACAGATGCCCGACGGCGACTACCCCGTCCTGGTCCAGGAGATACGCAACCGCCTGCAGGTGCTCGTAGATATCGGCCTGGGCTACCTCACCCTCGGCCGCACCGCCTCCACCCTCAGCGGCGGCGAGAGCCAGCGCATCAGCATAGCCACCTCCCTCGGCAGCAGTCTCGTAGGCTCCCTCTACATACTCGATGAGCCCAGCATAGGCCTTCACTCGCGCGACACCCAGCAGCTCATAGGCGTGCTGCGCCGCCTGCAGCAATTGGGCAACACCGTGATAGTAGTGGAGCACGATGAGGAAATCATGCGCGCTGCCGACCATATCATCGATCTCGGCCCCGACGCAGGAGTCAACGGCGGACAGATTGTCTTCCAGGGAGACCTGAAAGAGATAAATCTCAAATCTCAGATTTCAAATTCCAAACACCCAACCTCCCACACCCTCAACTTCCTGCTCGGCATCGACAAGATAGCCGTACCGCAGAGCCGCCGCTGCAGCAATCGCTACATAGAGGTCAAGGGAGCCCGCGCCAACAACCTCAAGGGCATCGACGTGAAGTTCCCCCTCAACGTGATGACCGTAGTCACCGGAGTCAGCGGCAGCGGCAAGTCCACCCTTGTCAACGACATCCTCTACCGCGGCCTCAAGCGTCACCTGGACGAAGCCTGCGACCGCCCGGGCGAGTTCCTCTCCCTCGAGGGCAACCTCAAGGCCATCAAGGCCGTCACTCTCGTCGACCAAAGCAGCATAGGCACCTCCTCACGCTCCAACCCCATCACCTATATCAAGGCTTACGACCTCATACGGCGCCTCATGGCCGACCAGCCCCTGTCACGCCAGATGGACTTCACCCCCGCCACATTCTCCTTCAATGCCGAGGGCGGCCGCTGCGACAACTGCAACGGCGAGGGCAAGATCAAGGTGTCCATGCAGTTCATGGCCGACATCGAGCTCGAGTGCGAGGAGTGCCACGGCAAACGCTTTAAGAAAGACGTGCTGGAGGTGCGCTTCGCCGGCAAGAATATCCACGACATCCTCGAGATGGACGTAGACGAGGCCATCAGCTTCTTCAGCGCCAACGGTCAGGCCGCCATCGCCCGCCGAATCAAGCCCCTGCAAGACGTAGGCCTCGGCTATATCAAGCTCGGACAGCCCTCCTCCACACTCAGCGGCGGCGAGAACCAGCGCGTCAAGCTCGCCTACTACCTCGCCAACGAGAAGACACAGCCCACACTCTTCATCTTCGACGAGCCCACCACCGGACTCCATTTCCATGACATCAGCATACTGCTCCGCGCCTTCCAGGCACTCATCGACCACGGCCACACCATCGTCATCATCGAGCACAACATGGAAGTCATCAAGTGCGCCGACCACATCATCGACCTCGGCCCCGAGGGCGGCGACCTCGGCGGACAGATAGTAGCCCAGGGTACACCCGAGCAGGTGGCGCAGTGCCCCGGCAGCCACACAGCCAAATTTCTGAGAGAGAAACTTTGAAAACATGTAATTTGCAATTTCACAAATTACAAATTACAATTTATATACAATTTGGCTATTTACCATTAACTCCTAACTTCTCTTGACACACGACAAGGCGCAAAGCGTGATAACGGAAATCTGCGCAATATGCCTTTATCTGCGTGATCTGCCTTTATCTGCGTGATCTGCGTGCCGCGGAGCGGCCACTAATCGCGCCGAAACAAAAAGCGAAGCCTTCGCAAAGATTTCGTCGGTGGTCGCGCTGCAAGCGCGGTCCGACAAAAGGAAATCTGAGAGCCTTGGCGGCAAATCTAATCGCGCCGAAACAAAATCTAATCGCGCCAAACCGAAATCTAATCGCGCCGAAACTGACAATCTCTGCGCGATTAAATTATTTCTCTACGAAATAAGAAAAAGACGCCTCGCAATAAGAAAAAAGCTACTCGCGATAAGAAAGGAACTACTCGCAACAAGAAAAGAGCTCCTCGAACTATGCCATTCTTTTAGTGTCATTGTTCGAGGAGCTTGAAAAATAAGTTTCTTTCTGTTTTTGCCGAAATTAATGTTTGAGAAACGGGATTAGAATATCTTCCAATACCTTCTTTTAACTTCTTTCTTCACGGTTATCGTCTATTGTTTTCCTGATGCTGAACTCACAGCCGCAGTACTGCTGGTTGTAGAAAGCGTACTGTCGAAGCAGCTGTGCGCGTCGCTCCTGCAGTCCACCCTTGCGCCAGTTGCGGTCGAGGAACTGCAGGGGGGCTGCCGTGGTGCCCACCTGCCCGACGGCCCATTGGCCTGCGGCATTGACCTGGTCGATATTCTTCCACCGTGAGGATGCCAGGGTAGTGGCGAGATGGGTAAAGGCATGTTCAGCGGCATAGCTGGCGGCTCGCAGCAGGCGGAAGCGGAAGCACTGGGTACAGCGGCTACCACGCTCGGGCTCCTGCTCGAGTCCCCTGACGGAGGCAAGCCAGGCGGTGTGGTCGTAGTCATCCTCTACGAAGGGGATGCCGAGGGCTTGCAGATGGCGCTCCAGCTCGGCACGGCGGTGGAGGTATTCGTCTTGCGGAAAGATATTTGAATTGCTGAAGAACACGGTGGTGTCCACCGCATTCTCCAGCAGATGCTCCACTATGGCCGCTGAGCACGGCGCACAGCAGGAATGTAGCAACAGACGCATGGTGTCTGGCCCTCCCTGGGATCAGAAGTAGAGTCCGAAGCCTATCTTGAGGCCCACGGTGCTCTTGTCGCTGAAGTCGTTGAGCGACATATTATAGTAGAGGGAGGGCTCGATGCTTACATAGTGGTTGATGTAGAAGCAGTAGCCGATCTCCACGGGGATGCGCACATCGTTGTAGCTCTTGGTCTCATGGCAGTACTCAGCGCCGGCGCCGAGGAAGATGCCGTTCTGGTAGAAGTAGTAGCGGCCGCCGAGTCCCACGGTGATGTCGTCGCAGTGAGGACGGTTGTGCTGATAGCCCAGGTTACCCTTGAGCATGACATTGTCCCACAGGAAGTAGCCGCCGGTGGCCTCGAGGCCGAAGTGGAACTTCTTCTCTGCATTGTATGCCAAGCCGAAATTAGTTACTGACATACCGACGTACTTGGTGCCTGCCTCAAACTGAGCCTTGCCTGCTACGGCTCCCAACAGCAGCACTGCTGCTAAAAGAATCTTTTTCATAGGTTTATTGGTTATCATTATTATGCATAAACTGAAAGGCTCCCTTCCCACGCTGACGGAATGGGCGGCACAGCGGCCGCCATGGCATAGCGACAGACAAAACGGGCTGATGGTTGATAGGTTTGCCTCCTATTTCTTGCAAAAATACACATTTCTGCTCAAACAGGGCAGTTTTTCGATAGAAAAAAGCTAAATTTGCGCATATTTAGCTATGAAAAACATCATCACACGCATACTGACGCTCCTGGCGACGGTCTTTTGCCTGGCTGCGGAGGCTGACGCCCAGCTTGCGATGGATGCCCCCAAGCGCGAGCTGAGGGCGGTATGGCTGACCACCATCAATGGACTGGACTGGCCCGACACCAAAGCCACCAACCCCGCCGGCATCGAGAGGCAGAAGCAGGAGCTGCGCAACATACTGGACAAGCTGAAGGCTGCCAACTTCAACGCCGTGATATTCCAGACCCGCATCCGCGGCACGGTGGTCTATCCCTCACAGATAGAGCCGTGGGACGGATGCCTGACAGGACGCTTTGGACAGGCGCCGGGCTACGACCCGCTGGCCTTCGCCGTGGAGGAATGCCACAGGCGCGGCATGCAGATCCACGCATGGGTGGTGGCGGTACCGGGCAACAAGAGCGCGCAGATCAAAGCGCTGGGATCACAGGCCCTCGGCAAACGGGTGCCGCAGCTGGTGATTAAAACCAACGAGGGCAACATGCTTGACCCCGGACTGCCCGGCACAGCCGACTACGTGGCATCGATATGCGAGGAGATAGTAAGGGGCTACGACATCGACGGGCTGAACTTCGACTACCTGCGCTACCCGGAGAAGGAGATCAGCTTCAACGACGCCGCCACCTACCGCCGCTATGCCAGCGCGGGACAGAGCCTGGCCGACTGGCGCAGGGAAAACATCAACCGCCTGGTGGAAACCATCCACCGGCGGGTGAAAGCCATCAAGCCTTGGGTGGCACTGAGCTGCAGCCCCGTAGGCAAGTATGCCGACACGCGCCGCTACCCGGCAGGGGGGTGGAACGCCCTCAACGCAGTGAGTCAAGACGCCAAGCTGTGGCTGCGCGAGGGATGGATGGACATTCTGATGCCGATGCAGTATTTCCGCGGCAGACACTACTACCCCTTCCTGCTAGACTGGCAGGAGGATGCGGCAGGGCGCACCATTGCCAGCGGACTGGGAGTCTATCAGATTGACCGCCAGCAGCAAAACTGGCCGCTGAGCGAGATGGAGAGCCAGATAAGCTACTGCCGCCGCTACGGCGTGGGCGGACAGGTGTTCTTCCGCTCACGGTTTGTGACCGACAACACGAAGGGCATCTACAATCTGCTGCGCTACAATCTCTACCGCACCCAGGCGCTGCCGCCAGCCATTGAGGGCAATCAGCCCGCACCGCCGGCACCCGTCAACGCCAGCATAGAAGAGACGCCCAACGGCTACACGCTGAGATGGGAGGCTGCCGAGGCCTGCCGCTACGTGCTCTACCGCAGCAGCACCTACCCCGTGGACACGGAGGATGCCAACAATATCTATAAGGTGGGATTGACGGAGCCGCAATTTGCCATCAGCCTGCCGCTGCTGGAGGGGTGGCTGCCCTACTACGCCGTGACAGCCATTGACCGCTACGGTCACGAGAGCGCTCCGCTGGAGATTAACAAGGAAAGGAAGATACGCACACTCGCTCCGTTGGAGATTAACAAGGAAAAGATAATACGCACGCTAAAGCGCTAACTTCTTTATTTGAAATTTATTATTTCCTCAACAATTTACGGGCATACTCAATGATGGTGTCCTCACCCCGGGCGAAGTCGGAGGAGAGGAGGCTGACCTGATGCTGCGGGGTGATGCCGCCCTCGGTGGACTGCATGTGGACATCATAGGTAGGGCAGGCAGAGAAGCGCACGGTCCATCCGTTGGGCAGCTCATTATTGTAAGGCAGGCCGGCGCCGCCGCCGGTGCGGTCGCCAACGGTGGTGACGTTGGGCAAGTCCTTCATATACGCCACAAAGGCATTGGCAGCGCTGTAGGTGCGGCGATTAGTGAGCACCGCCACGGACTTCTGCCAGCGCATACCTTCGGAGGGCACGAGCCTGACGGCCTCAGGGGAGGAGAAGGAATTGTGGCCCGCCCCCGTCTTGTAGGCAATATAGCCGACAGTGGTCTTCTCGTTGATGAAGCTGGCGGCGAGGTCCTGTGCCATGGTGAGCAGTCCGCCCTCATTGTTGCGCACATCCACTATCAGTCCGTCGCACAGACGCAGATAGGTGAAGATAGCGTCGAGGTTGCCACTGCCCACACTACCCTCAAAGGAGGGTACATAGATATAGCCGATATTATCGGGGAAGATGCAATACTTTATGCCGCAGGTGAGGCGATAGTCAGTGCCGAGATATACGCGCTGCAGCGAGTCGCTGAAATTGACGGGAAAGTTCTCATGCCAGTCCCAGTAGCGGGCGGTGTTGAAGGGTGAAGCGAGGTTGACATGGCCGTCGCGCAGTTCGTCGAGCATCTTGGCGCAGACCTCGAAGAGCTGCTCGCCGGTCATCTTGGGCAGGAGCATGGCACCGTAGCGAGAGCGGCACTCATTCCAATCGAGGCCATACTCGGCAGCCTTGTCGGGGAAGAAGCAGTAGTGCTCGTCAACAATCTGCCAGAGGGCATCGAAGTTGCCCTGCGGACTATTGCTGAACTCCTCCTCGCTGACGCATGAGCCCATGGCAGCCAGTGCACATATAATATAAATAAGGTGTAGGGCTTTTTTCATTGTGAGATTAACAGGTGGGGGGCTTGGTCGCTCCTACCAGTGGCGGACGAATCCGACGAGTAGGTTGTGATAGAAGTCCTGAGTCTTTAGTCCGTTGGCACGCGACTGCATAAACTGGCCCTGGTAGCCCAGCCTTAGCGAGGTGCGGGCGCGGAGCCGGCAGTCGAGGGTGAGCAGCACATTGGCCTGGAAGGCGCGGAAGGGATTGACCACGCAGACATTATGGCTGTAATGGCCGAGGGAGAATATCTCATAGTACGACTGGCCGTAGTCGGGCGAGAACATCAGTCCGGTCAGCGGCACATCGGCCTGCAGGGTGGCAGCGAAGGGCTTGTGCCACAGCTCGAAACTGCGGCGCACCTGACCGGAGGCAATAATGTTGAGTGCAGCCCTGGCGGAGGTGGGATTGTTGCCGCCCAGAGTGTTATAGACGAAGCCGAGGCGGGTCTGCAGGCCGAGACCGGCGTTCAGCTGCCACGGGCCGCTGGGCTCTTCGCCCTTCTCCCTTAAGAAGTGGTACTGCCACGCCACCTGCCAATGGAAGAATCCGGAGATAGTCTTGTGCTTGTCGGAGCGCGGCTCTGCCAGGGCAAGGTTGCCCTGAGTGAGGTGCTGCACATGGAGACGGCGGTCCATCCAGTGGGTGGGGCGGCTGACCATCGAGGCAACGGTAAGGCCGCCGCCATGGTAGCGCTCGTTGGAGAGATAGGTGTCCCACTGGCTGACGGCGCTGGCACCAAACATTGTGGAGCTCTCCCTGCCCTCCTGCGCCAATGCCGCGGTTAGCGGCAGAAGCAGCATGCCCAGTATCCATGCGTTTACCTTCATCGTGACTTATGAATGTGACGGGTTAGAAGAGCCTAAGCTGGCCGTTGAGCTCATCGCGTATTTCGTCCTCAGTCTTATCGGCGGGGGGCTCGGGCTCTCCTCCATCGGGCTCTCCTTCATCGGGCTTTCCTCCGTCGGACTCTCCTTCGTCAGGCTTTTCGTTTTCGTTTCCGTCTCCGTTATCGTTTTCGTTAAACCCGTTTTCGTTATCGTTTTCGTTATCGTTTTCATTTTCCGGCTGCCTCAGCGGCTCCAGTTCCTCAATGGTGGCCACCTCGTAGTTGGTGAGGCGCTTGCCGCGGGCCTTGACGCCCTTGACGGCTATAAACTCATCAACGTCCACCTCCTGCGGCTCGCGGAAACTGCTGCCGCCGCCAAAGGTGATACTTATGCGCGGATAGACCTCGCTGGTGAGCAGCAGCATACGGGCATCGCCCTGGTCGCTGAGGAAGTTCTGCCGCTTGGCGGAGGACTCCAGCTGGAAGCGCTTGATGTAGGGACGGCCGTCAGTGTCGGGGCTGCTGTAGACGGCGGTCCATACCGTGCCGCTCACATACTTGCCGATATAGGCTATGTTGTCCTCATAGTGATTGTTGATATCGGTGTCAGTAGTATAGTACTCGCCATTGCTGAGAATGACCAGCACGCGGTCGGTGCCGCCAAACTCACCGAGCAGCTGTCCGCGCTCGTCGTAGTTAAGTCGGCGCACGGCATTGTCAAACCACACCTTGCGGCCTCCGAGGGTGCTCACGCCGTGGCTCTTGAGGTTGATGCGGTAGATGGTGTTCTTGGTTACGATGTTACCCTTCGACACGCGCCCCTTGATGGCGAGGTCGGCAAAATTGATGTCGAAGGTCAGCCTCTTGATTTTCTCCGATGGCTTGAGGGTGATATGCACCACTTCAGCCTCGCCGTTGGGGTTACTCGTGAAATAGACCACCTTGCTGCCGGCAGTGCCCTGAGTGACGTCATACTCGCGGTCGCGGGTGATGCTGGTGACGAAAAAACGCTTCATCATGTAGGCACCCTTCTTGCCGTCGCGGTAGATGACATTGTAGATAGTGCGCTTATCGTTTTTCTTAAACACAGCCACGTGCATTATCTCGGCCTTCTTGCCCTCGGCCTTGGAGCGCTCGGTGTCACCCACGAAGAGCTTGTCGGCGACGCGGGTAACCTTGTAGGTGCCGTCGCGGTAGAAGATAATCACGTCGTCGAGGTCGGAGCAGGCGCCCACCAGCTCGTCCTTCTTGAGCGAGGTGCCTATGAAGCCCTCCTCGCGGTTGACATACAGCTTCTGGTTCTGCTCTGCCACCTTGACGGCCTCAATCTGGTCGAAGGCCGTCACCTGGGTATAGCGGGGATATTTGGCGCCGTACTTCTCCTTGAGGTTGAGATACCAGTTGATGGTCACCTGCTTGATATTCTTGAGGTCGCGGTCCACCTTGCGTATCTCGCCCTGCAGGCGCAAGATGTTCTCCTCGGCCTTGTCCTTGTTGAAGCGGAGGATGCGCTTCATCTTAATCTCCAGCAGTCGCAGTATGTCGTCCTTGGTCACCTCGCGCACCATCTTGGGGTACCACGGCGTCAGGCGCTCGTCGATATGCTCACATGCCTCGTCGGTCGATTTGGCGTTCTCATACTCCTTATCCTTATAGATGCGCTCATTGATGAAGATGCTCTCCAGCGAGGCGTAGTGCAGCTCCTCCAGCAGCTCCTGGCGGTGAATCATCAGCTCCTTCCTCAGCAGGCCGCGCGTCTGCTCAACGCTGTAGCGCAGCACGTCGCTCACAGTAAGAAACTTAGGCGTGCGGTCGTCGATTACGCAGCAGTTGGGCGAGATGCTCACCTCGCAGTCGGTGAAGGCGTAAAGGGCGTCGAGCGTCTTGTCGGGCGAAACGCCGGGCTGCAGGTGGACCACAATGCTCGCCGTCTCCGAGGTCGTGTCGTCGATATGCTTGATCTTTATCTTGCCCTTCTCGCCGGCCCTCATGATTGACTCAATCACGCTCTTCACCGTCTTGCCGAAGGGTATCTCGGTGATGTGCAGCGTCTTGTTGTCAATCTTGTTGATTTTGGCGCGAATCTTCACGCTGCCGCCTCGCTGGCCGTCGTTGTAGTGGCTCACGTCGATACTGCCGCCCGTCTGGAAGTCGGGGTACAGATGAAACTCCTCGCCGTTGAGGTAGCTCACCGCCGCGTCGCAGAGCTCCACGAAGTTGTGGGGCAGAATCTTGGTGCTCAGTCCCACCGCGATGCCGTCGGCACCCTGGCAGAGCAGCAGCGGAAACTTCACCGGCAGGGTGATGGGCTCCTGGTTGCGGCCGTCGTAGCTCAGCTTCCACTCCGTCGTCTTGGCGTTGAACACCGTGTCGAGCGCAAACTTACTCAGTCGCGCCTCGATGTATCGCGGAGCGGCAGCCCCGTCGCCGGTCAGGATGTTGCCCCAGTTGCCCTGGCAGTCAATGAGCAGATTCTTCTGCCCCAGGGTGACCAGCGCCGAATAGATGGAGGCATCGCCGTGGGGGTGGTACTTCATCGTGTTGCCCACAATGTTCGCCACCTTGTTGAGCCGGCCGTCGTCCATCTGCTTCATCGAGTGGAGCAGGCGGCGCTGCACGGGCTTCAGTCCGTCACCCAGATGGGGCACCGCGCGGTCAAGGATGGCATAGCTGGCGTAGTCCAGAAACCAGTTCTGATACATGCCGCCCAGCCTGTGCACCGACTCCGCGTCGTCATGATGCTCATCGGGATTATAGGAGGCATGGCCTTCGCCCGAGGCACCCAACTCCTCACTCCTAACTTCTATCTCATCGTCCATAAATCGTAAAATAGTGAAATCGTCAAATAAAACTGGCTACAAAGTTACATTTTTTTTTGCACACACTTTGCAAAACCGTCAGGGAAAAGCACATTATCTGCCGCCATGGGGCATCTGAGCCGTGCCAAACAGCCTGCCTGACGCATAAAAATCTAATCGCGCCGAAATGAAATCTAATCGCGCCGAAACTGAACGGCTCTGCGCGATTAAAAAAATTCTTCGCTGAATAAGGTGAAATAACTGCGGAATTAAAGACAATCTTTATTGACATACCTTTAATTTAGTAGGTGTGTTTGCGATTTTCTTGGTTTCTTCGCAACCACCTTTTCTCGCCATGGCAGAATTGATGCTAACATCATTCTGCTCATTTAGCTTAACGAAAACGTCCCGATTATTTAGGTTTGTCGCGATTATTTCGTAATTTTGCACGAAATATATCGTAAGGTAAATGATTTCGGTTGAGAATCTGAAAGTTGAATTCAGCGTTGAGCCTCTGTTTGACGGTGTGAGCTTTGTGGTCAACGACAGGGAGCGCGTCTGCCTGGTGGGCAAGAACGGCGCCGGCAAGAGCACGATGCTCAAAATCATTGCCGGCCTGCAGCAGCCCACGGCGGGCTGCGTGGCAATGCCGCAGGGCAGCACGGTGGGCTACCTACCCCAGGTAATGAAGCTCAGCGACAGCTGTACCCTCATCGAGGAGACGGAGAAGGCTTTCTCTTCGCTGCGCCGGAAAGAGCAACGCCTGGACGCCATCAACCGCGAGCTCGCCGAGCGCACCGACTATGAGAGCGAGGCCTATGCCCAGCTGATTGAGCAAAGCACCTCTCTGCAGGAGCAGCTGCAGATGAGCGGCGGCCAGAGCTGGCGTGCCGACATGGAGCGCACGCTGATGGGGCTGGGCTTTGAGCGGACGGACTTCCAGAGACCTACCAGCGAGTTCAGCGGAGGATGGCGAATGCGCATAGAGCTCGCCAAGATTCTGCTGCAGCGCCCCGACGTGCTGCTGCTGGATGAGCCGACCAACCACCTCGACATTGAGAGCATCAGCTGGCTGGAGAACTTCCTTATCAAGGAGTCGAAGAGCTCTGTGGTGCTGGTGAGCCACGACCGCGCATTCATCAACAATGTCTGCTCGCGCACACTGGAGATTAGCTGCGGACAACTGATTGATTACAAGGTAGGTTACGATGAGTTTGTTAAACTGAGGGCTGAACGCCGTGAGCAGCAACTCCGCGCCTACGAAAATCAGCAGAAAGAGATAGCCGACACCAAAGCGTTTATCGAGCGATTTCGCTACAAAGCGACCAAGGCGGTGCAGGTGCAGAGCCGCATCAAGCAGCTGGAGAAAATCGTGCCCATCAAGATTGACGAGGTGGACACCGCCACCCTCCACCTGCGCTTCAACGAGCCTATGCGCAGCGGCGACTTCCCCGTGATATGCGACGAGGTGGGCAAGGCCTACGGCGAGCACCGGGTGATCAGCCATGTCAACATGACTATCCGCCGCGGCGAGAAGGTGGCCTTTGTGGGCCGCAACGGCGAGGGCAAGTCAACGCTGGTGAAATGCATAATGGGCGAGATTCCCTACGACGGCACGCTCAAGATAGGCCACAACGTGCAGATAGGCTACTACGCCCAGAACCAGGCACAGCTGCTGGACGAGAGCCTCACGGTCTATGACACCATCGACCGCGTGGCCACCGGCGACGTGAGGCTGAAAATACGCGAACTGCTGGGCGCCTTCATGTTTGGCGGCGAGGCGAGCGACAAGAAGGTCATGGTGCTCAGCGGCGGCGAGCGGAGCCGTCTGGCGATGCTCAAGCTGCTGCTGCAGCCCGTCAACTTCCTCATACTCGACGAGCCCACCAACCACCTGGACATGCGCACGAAGGATGTGCTGAAGGAGGCGCTGCTCAATTTCAAGGGCACGGTGATAGTAGTGAGCCACGACCGCGACTTCCTCGACGGACTGGTGAGCCGCGTCTATGCCTTCGGTGGAGGCAGGGTGCGCGAGCATCTTGGCGGAATATATGACTACCTGGGGAGGCAGCCCGAAGCCAACAAGATCCCCTCCAGCCTGAAGCCACTCCCCAGCCCTGGCGCCAGGGCACTCCCCTCCGAGGAGGAGTCAGAGGGAGCTGTGGGGCTGGGAGCTTCGCTCTATAAGCAGCAGAAGGAGCAGAGGAAACGAGTCAACAAGCTGGAGAAGCAGGTGAAGGAAGCCGAGCAGCACATCAGCGAGCTAGAGGCTGCCATCAAGATGATTGAGAGCCGCATGAGCACAATAGAAGGCGCCAGCGACATGACGCTGATAGAGAAGCACATGGCCTTCAGCCAACAGCTGGACAAAGCCATGGACGAGTGGACTGCCGCCTCCGAAGAACTGGAAAAACTTAATAACCAACAATAACAATATGAAAATCATTATGACACTTGCACTGGCGGCTGCGATGACTGCAGCCACAGCACAGACCCTCAACCACTCCCACGGAGTGGATGTTAACAACATGGACAAGTCCGTTAAGCCCGGCGCCGACTTCTATCGCTATGCCTGCGGCGGATGGATTGACAACAACCCCCTCAAGCCTGAGTATTCCCGCTTCGGCTCCTTCGACGCCGTGGCTGAGGCCAACCGCGAGCAAATAAAGGAGCTCATCCTCAACCTTACGAAGGAGAAGCACGAGAAAGGCAGCGTAGCACAGAAGATTGGCGACCTCTACGGCATGATGATGGACTCCGTCCGCCAGAACAAGGAGGGCATCGCCCCCATCAAAGCCGACCTCAAGGCCATCGCCAACCTCAAGGACCGCGACGAGCTGAAGCGCCTGATGGTGCTTAACTCCATCAAGGGCGCAGACGAGCTGTGGGGCGCAGACATCAATGCCGACATGATGAACTCAACCTCCAACATCGTGAGTCTGGGACAGGGCGGCCTCTCGCTGGGACAGAAGGAGTATTACCTCAGCGACGACCCTGCATTCACAAAGATACGCGAAGCCTTCAAGCAGCATATCGTGAAGATGTTTAAGCTAATGGGCGACGACGAGCTCACCGCCCTGCGCAAGATGGAGTCGGTAATGGCCGTGGAGACACGCATGGCCAAGGCATCCAAGAGCCGCGTGGAGCTGCGCGACCCCGCCTCCAACTACCATAAGATGACCTATGCCGAATTCAAGGAGCAGTTTGGCGGCTACGACTGGGACCAGTATTTCCACCTCAACTATATTGACGACCTCGACATCCTCGACGTAGGCCAGCCCGAGGCCGTCAAGGAGGCAGTGGCCATACTCAACGAGACAGACCTGCAGACACTGAAGGACTGGATGCAGTGGACCCTCATCAACGGCAACACCAATGTGCTGGGCGACGAGATATACATGCAGAACTTCGATTTCTACAACCGCACCATGTCGGGCCAGAAGGAGCCCCAGGCACGCTGGAAACGCAGCGTATCGGCCGTCAACGCCATACTGGGTGAGGCTGTGGGACAGCTCTATGTGGAGAAGTACTTCCCCGCAGAGAACAAGGCTCGCATGGAGCAGCTGGTGAAGAACCTGCAGATAGCCCTGGCTGAGCGCATCGACGCACAGAAATGGATGAGCGCCGAGACCAAGGCCTACGCCAAGGACAAGCTCTCCTCCTTCTATGTCAAGATTGGCTACCCCAACAAATGGAGAGACTACTCCAAGCTCGACATCGACGCCAGCAAGTCGCTCTACGAGTCGATGCAGGATGTACGTGAATGGGCCAACCGCAAGACGGTGGAGGAGAAATACAAGAAGCCTGTTGACCGCGACGAGTGGTATATGTACCCGCAGACCGTCAACGCCTACTACAACCCCACCACCAACGAGATATGCTTCCCCGCCGGCATCCTGCAATACCCCTTCTTCGACATGCAGGCTGACGATGCCTTCAACTACGGCGCCATCGGCGTGGTCATCGGTCATGAGATGACTCACGGATTCGACGACCAGGGCCGCCAGTTTGACAAAGAGGGCAACTTCCGCGACTGGTGGGCAGAAGGCGACGGCGACAAGTTTAAGGCTCGCGCACAGGTGATGACCGACTTCTTCTCCAACATCAACGTACTGCCCGACCTTAAGGCCAACGGCGATCTCACCCTCGGCGAGAACCTGGCCGACCACGGTGGCCTGCAAGTGGCTTACACAGCATTCAAGAAGGCACAGAAAGATGCCGGCAAGACCGGGGCAGACATGGCCAACGGCTTTACCGCCGACCAGCGCTTCTTCCTTGCCTACGCCGGAGTATGGGCACAGAACATTACCGAGGAGGCCATCCGCGACCTCACCGCCCGCGACCCCCACTCCCTCGGCGAGTGGAGAGTGAACGGCGCCCTGCCTCATATAGACGCATGGTACAAGGCTTTCAAAATTACCAAGAAAGACCCGCTCTTCGTGCCCAAAGCCAAGAGGGTGGACATCTGGTAAACATTGACCATTGAACATTGACCATTGAGCATTGATGATTTTCCTACCTAAGAACCATCCGTCAGTGGCGAGGCTGCACCAGCAAGGCATAAGCATAAGCGATGGCAAGCCCGGTGCCGGTGCGCTGAGGCTTGTCATCCTCAACCTCATGCCGCAGAAGCAGGAGGCCGAGGAGGAATACTATACGATGATGGACGGCGCCGGCCTCGACATTGCCGTCACCCTGGCCAAGATGAGCGGCCTACGCTACAAGACCACTCCGCAAGAATACATGGACACCTACTACACCGACATTGCGGAGATAATGGAAGACGGCAGCCTCTACGACGGCATGATTATCACCGGTGCACCGCTGGAGCACCTCGACTATGAAGAGGTAACCTACTGGCCGCAGCTGCAGGAAGTCTATCGCTGGACTTTCACCCATGTCCGCTCCACTCTCAACATCTGCTGGGGAGCCTTCGCTGCGCTGAAGATATTCTTCGGCATCGACAAGCACTGGACGGAGGAAAAACTCTTCGGCGTCTATCCCCACATCAGGCTGCGCAACGACTGCCCGCTCACCGAGGGGCTGAGCATGGAGGTAATGGTGCCCATCAGCAGGCATATCACCATGCTGCGCAGCGAGCTCGAGGCACAGGAGGAACTGACGGTGCTCATCGATCAGGAGCACACAGGCCCTGAGCTGGCCATTGCCTGGGGCGGACGTCACATCTTTGCCAACGGCCACATGGAATACGCCGAGGGCCGCCTGCGCTTTGAGTATGAGCGCGACATGGCCAAGGGCGTACCCATCAGCGTGCCGCTCAACTACTTCGTTGACGATGACCCCACCAAGGGCGTCAACGTCACCTGGCAAGACACCGGCCGCCGATTCTACCACAACTGGCTGCAGCAGTACGTAAGCTGAAGCAAACTTCAGTTAGATAAAAGATAAAAGAGAACAGAGAACAACCCTCTCCAAGCCTCTCCCTAACCCTCCCCCTCAAGGGAGGGAACCCTGGCGCCAGAGTCCTCCCCCTTAGGGGGATAAGAGGGGATCTCCCAACTCCTTACTCCTTTACTCCTTACTTCTTTACTGTCAAATCATGAGATTGATAGAGCTGCTGGCCCCTGCCCGCACGGCAGACATAGGCATTGAAGCCATCAACTGCGGAGCCGATGCGGTGTATATCGGCGCCGAGGCATTTGGTGCGCGCCACACCGCCGGCAACTCCGTGGAGGACATTGCCCGGCTCTGCACCCATGCCCACCGCTACGGGGCCAGGGTATATGTCACGGTCAACACCATTCTCTACGACAGCGAGCTCACCCAGGTGCACGACCTCATCATGAGACTCTGCGAGGTGGGAGTCGACGCGCTGATAGTGCAGGACACTGCCCTGCTACAGATGGACCTGCCCTTGCCCCTCCACGCCAGCACCCAGATGGACATACGCAGCGCCGACAAGGTAAGGCAGCTTCACGACTGGGGCTTCCGTCAGGCTGTGCTCGCCCGCGAGCTGGAGCTGAAGGACATTGCCGCCATCCACAAGGCATGCCCGGAAATGAAGCTGGAGGCCTTTGTCCACGGCGCCCTGTGCGTCAGCTACAGCGGACGATGCTATGCCTCACAGCATTGCTTCGGACGCAGCGCCAACCGCGGCGAGTGCGCACAGTTCTGCCGGCTGTCCTTCGACCTGCAGAATGCCGAGGGCCGTACACTCGTCAGCAACAAGCACCTGCTCTCGCTCAAGGACATGAACCGCAACCGCAGCCTGGAGCAAATGCTCGACGCCGGCATCAGCTCGCTCAAGATTGAGGGAAGGCTGAAAGACATGGCCTATGTGAAGAACACCACCGCCTTCTACAGCCGACTGCTTAATAATATAATAAGAAGAAGGCCGCAGGACTACCGCCGCAGCTCCGTGGGGCAATGCCATGTGGAATTTGAGCCCAACCTTGACAAGACCTTCAATCGCGGCTTCACCGAATATTTCCTACACGGCCGCACCGAGGACGTGGCCTCCATCGACACTCCCAAGGTCATTGGTGAGCCCGTAGGCCTGGTGAAGGAGATACGCAGCAACTATATCCTGGTTGGAGGCACAAGCAGTTTTCACAACGGCGATGGCATCAGCTACTTTGCCCCCGACGGCTCGCTGCAGGGCTTCCGCGTCAACCGCGCCGACAACAACAGGCTCTTTCCCCATAAGATGCCTGCCGACCTCAGGCTCAAGACCCCTCTCTTCCGCAACCACGATGCCGCCTTCGAAGCTGCCATGCTCCGCCCCACCCCGATGCGAACCATCAGCCTTGATATCAGTATGACCGATATCCCCGAAGGCTTCCGCCTCAGCGCCGCCAGCATCTACGGCCACACTGCCACCCTCGAATGCCAGGCCCCCCACCAGCCTGCCCTCAAGCCGCAGCGACAGCGCATAGAGACCGAGCTGCGCAAGACTGGCAGCACTGCCTATGAGATAGGCAACGTAAGCCTCAATTTAGACAAAGAATACTTCATCCCTGCCTCGCAGCTTAGCCAGTGGCGCAGGCAGCTGATTGAGAAGGTGGGCCTGCCAGTTTCCTCTCACTCCCCCTCAGAGGGAGAGCCCCCTCTCACTCCTCCTCAAGGGGAGAAATCCCTGCAGGGCAGATTTGCGGAGGGAGTGGTTCCCTTCACCGAGAATGTCGCCAACAGAATGGCGCGGCAATTCTACGAGTGCCAGGGAGCTACCGACATTGAGCCCGCCTTTGAGATTAGGGAACCCAAAAGGCGCACCGCCATCATGACATGCCGCCACTGCATCAGATATTCGCTCGGAATGTGCAGCAAAAGAAAGAATAAGGATGTAGGGAATAGGGAAATGAAGAGCGAGGGCCCCCTCTTCCTGGCTCTGCCCAGCGGACGGCGGTTTGAACTGGAATTTGATTGCAAGAAATGCGAAATGCGCGTGATGAAATAAATGCTTAGCAAAGACCCCGCCATGAAAAATACCTTTACTTTCCGCTACGTTCTCCTCGCCGTACAGGTCATAGCATTAACGGCCCTACTTGCCTCATGCGGCCCTGACAGTCAGAAGAGCAGAAGCCAGTGGATACTGACTGAAGGTCAGAAAGACTCCATTGCCTTCTCAGCCGTCCACCATTACAATGTGGGTTACAACTTCATCATGGAAGCCGACTCCATGCAGCTGCACAGTGCGCCTGACGGTATCTCACTGACGCTGGACTATGCCCCCGACTCTGCCACCCTGCTCAAGAATGAGGATTTCGTCATCACCGAGACCTACCGCACCGCCGAGTCTGACTCTCTGAATAACGGCAGCGCGACCGACAGCATCTGGCTGCGCATCGGTTCCGACGGCATCCCCCTCGGATGGGTCGGCGAGACGGAGATGCTGAGCAAGGCAGCTCCCGTAGACCCCATCTCGCATTTCATCTTCCAGACCAGGGCCCACAGAAATATCATCCTCCTCATCATCAGCATACTGTTTCTGGCAGGACTGGCAGCAATATGGTTCAGACATGGAGTAAGGAGTAAACTGTCCGGCTATCCCACTGCACTCATATTGTCAGCAGCCACCTCCGGCCTGCTCTTTGCCCTGCTGCAAGGCATAGCCTCCCATCAGTGGCAGGAATACTATTTTCACCCCACCCTCAATCCGCTGGGCCAACCTCTGCTGCTGGCTGTCTACCTGACCGGCATGTGGCTGAGCATCCTGCTGTGGATAGCCACGATTTTTGACCTCTACGCCAAGCTGTCATTTACACGGCTCTTGTCCGGCATGGCGCTATACACCGTCAGCGCCGTCTTTCTATACGCCGCTCTTGCCAGCGTGAACATAGTGGTGAGCGTTGTCTTATACCTGGCCCTGCTAGCCTGCCTGATTTATTTTGCGAAGAAGAAATAGCCGCCAAACTACGCCTCAATCAAAGCGGCATACCGTGTGTCGGCATTGACGGGAGTAAGCAGATGCGTGCCACTGACCAGGCAGCCCCGCTCATCATAGCGAGCCGACGGCATGGCCGAAATCTCCCTGCGCAGACCGGCATTTTCCTTATTATACAGCAGGCGAAAACGCCCCTCCACACCCTCGGCCAGCAGTGGCAGGAGATGGAGCGACAGCTCTCCCATGGTGCGTCTGACATTGACCTCCACGCAGGGATGAAGCAGAGGAATGCGAGAGTCGTCTATCACCATCATGTCCACACCCACAGGGCCGAGGTAGTGACCCACGAAGCGGTCGTGGAGTTCCTCGCGCACCGCGTCTATCAGCTGCCCGCTATCCAGGGAGGGCACCAGGCGCTTCACCCTTTGCCATAAGGCCGGCTGTGAAGCAATAAAATTAAAGGAATAGACATTGTTGACATTAGTCTCAAACACAGACAAGCCCAGATACTCCACCTCTGAAGGGGTAACCTTAAACTCAAGGGCGAAGTCTGCTACCTTATAATAATAAGGCTCTATCACCACCCCGCCCTGCTCGCGCAGGCAGCGCATCAACCAGTGTCTCAGGCTGATAGGCATAGTGCCCGGCGCTGTTAGCTGACTGCTCTCCGCCATGCGCAGGCCACGGCCGCTGCCGGAGTAGGGAGCTTTTAGAATTGCCCATTTATAATTGGCCATTTCCATTCCTCTCACGAATTTGCCTACAATATCTGCTCCGGCTTCGCCGACAGCGGAAGAGACTTCTCGCGATGCCTGCTCGAAGGCTCCTGCCGATTTCTCCGAGACAAAGCAGCTCTCGCCTGCGGTAAGATCCTGCGGCAGGCGACGGCGGATGGCTGGCAGCATCTCCACGGCAGTGAGGCGCGACGCCAGGCGGCGTATGTCGGCAAGCTGCGCGGCGGTAGGCAGGTTGCTGTATCCTGCGGCTCGCATGCGGTTGACATAGCTGAGGTCCCAACCCCACACCGGGGCATCTTCATTGTAAGAAATATCAGCCTCGGGAAGCAGGTCAGCCAGCGAGGCAAGGTCGCGCTCCATCGTCTGCACATTGGGGGGCGGAGTATAGTTGGCAACATTGCGCCCCATGGCCATATCATGCGAAAAATTTAGGAAATGTCTATCCACGACGACAAAATTAGGCTTTTTTTGCGCATTTTTCATATAGCTACTCCATAAAATTCAGAAAAACTCACTATATTTGCGCATAAAACCTTAAAGTAGCCGATATGGAAAGCTTTTTTCAACGCCACACCTACTTGCTGGATCACACCGATCTGTCGATGACGCGTCCGCTGATGAACGATATTGACTGGAAATATCGCCTAATCGGCATCAAGGGCCCACGCGGAGTGGGCAAGACCACTTTCTTGCTGCAGTATGCCAAGAAGAACTACAGCCTGTCGGTAGGCCGATGCCTGTACATCAACATGAACAGCTTCTACTTCCGCGGCCGTGGCCTGGTGGACTTTGCCCAGGAGTTTGTGAGACGCGGCGGCAGGGTGCTCATCGTTGACCAGCTGTTTAAGCAAAGCGGATGGCGCGAGGAACTGTGCGAATGCTACCACACTCTGCCTCTGCTGCAAATCATCTTTGCCACCACCACCCTGGAGGAGCCCGGCACGGAGAATGACGAGCTCTCCAAGCTTGCTCACTTCTATGTACTCCACGGATTCTCCTTCCGCGAGTATATCAACATGCAGGCAGGCTTTGACATCCAGCGCGTAACCCTTGACGATATCCTCGACCACACCGAGGAGGTGCAGAAAAGCATCCTCATGAAGGTGAGGCCCTGGATTTTCCTGCAGAGCTATCTGCATCACGGCTATTACCCCTTCTACATCGAGAAGCACAATTTCACTGAAAACCTGCTCAAATCCATCAACGCCATGATTGAGGTGGACGTGCTCTTCACCAAGCAGATTGACGTGAAATACGTCAGTCGCCTCAAGAAGCTGCTATACCTCCTCGTGCTGGGAGGCAGCGAGTCGCCCAACGTCAGCAACCTGGCCAAGGAGATCAACACGTCTCGCGCCACCGTGATGAACTACATGAACAACCTGGAGGAGGCACGCCTCATCCACCAGATATACAAGCCCAGCAATGCCGAGGGCCCCAGGAAGCCTGCAAGGGTGCTCACCCACAACACCAACCTGCTCTACGCCATACTGAGCGGCGCACCCTCCGACCAGGAAGTGATGGAGACCTTCTTCACCAACAGCATCTGGCGTCACCACAAGGTGGAGACTCGCAAGCCCGGACTCTTTATCATCGACGGCAACAAGCAGATATACGTCTGCGACAAGAATGCCAAGAAGCGCATCAAGGACAAAAACGTCTATTACACGCGCTACAATACCGAGGTCTCCCGCGATGGCGACATACCCATCTGGCTTTTCGGATTCCTGTATTAAAAACCCTCTCTTATCCCCCATGAAGGGGGAAGACTTACCCCCTCGCACCGGGGTTCTCCCCAGGGAAAGTCTCTAACGGCAAACACTTAACACAACTATACAAATATGACAAAGGAAAAGAAATTCATCACCTGTGATGGCAACGAGGCTGCGGCTCACGTTAGCTATATGTTCTCCGAGGTAGCAGCTATCTACCCCATCACCCCCTCTTCGCCCATGGCGGAGCATGTAGACGAATGGGCTGCCCGCGGCCGCAAAAACCTGTGGGGCCAGACAGTAAGCGTGCAGGAAATGCAGTCAGAGGCCGGTGCTGCCGGCGCCGTTCACGGTGCCCTGCAGGCCGGTGCGCTAACCACCACCTTCACCGCCTCCCAAGGCCTACTGCTGATGATACCCAATATGTACAAGATAGCCGGTGAGCTCATACCCTGCGTCTTTGATGTCAGCGCCCGCACCCTGGCCAGCCACTCGCTCTGCATCTTCGGCGACCATCAGGATGTGATGGCATGCCGCCAAACCGGCTTCGCCATGCTCTGCGAGGGCTCCGTGCAAGAGGTTATGGACATGACCGCCGCCGCCCACCTCGCCTCACTGGAAACCTGCGTGCCGTTCGTCAACTTCTTCGACGGCTTCCGCACCTCCCATGAGTATCACAAGATTGAGCTCCTCGACCAGGAGGACATCCGTCCCCTCGTCAGGGAAGAGTATATCAAGCGCTTCCGCGACCGCGCCATGTCGCCCGAGCGCCCCGTCACCCGTGGCACCGCCGAGAATCCCGAGACATTCTTCACCCACCGCGAGGCCTGCAACCCATACTACGATGCAGTGCCCGAGGTAGTTGAGAAATACCTGGGCGAGCTCTCCAAGATCACCGGCCGCGAGTATCACCTCTTCTCCTACTACGGAGCCCCCGACGCCGACCGCATGATTATCCTCATGGGCAGCGCCACCGATGCAGCCCGCGAGGCCATCGACTATCTCAACGCCCAAGGCCAGAAGGTAGGCATGATCAGCGTCCATCTCTATCGCCCCTTCTCCGTCAAGCACCTGCTCCAGGCAGTGCCCAAGAGCGTCAAGCGCATTGCCGTGCTCGACCGCACCAAGGAGCCCGGCGCCAACGGCGAGCCCCTGTACCTCGATGTCAAGGATGCCTTCTTTGAGGTTGAGGACCGCCCCATCATCGTAGGCGGCCGCTACGGCCTCGGCTCTCACGACACCACCCCCGCCCAGATTATCAGCGTATTCAACAACCTCGCCATGCCCGAGCCCAAGAACCACTTCACCGTGGGCATCGTTGACGATGTGACCTTCACCTCCCTGCCCGCAGTGGAGGAGATAGCACTGGGCGGCGAAGGCATGTTCCAGGCCAAGTTCTACGGCCTCGGCGCCGACGGCACCGTGGGTGCCAACAAGAACAGCGTGAAGATTATCGGCGACAATACCAACAAGTACTGCCAGGCCTACTTCTCCTACGACTCCAAGAAGTCAGGAGGCTTCACCTGCTCCCACCTCCGCTTCGGCGACACCCCCATCCGCTCCACCTATCTGGTCACCACGCCCAACTTCGTGGCATGCCACGTGCAGGCCTACCTCCACATGTATGACGTAACCCGCGGCCTGCAGAAGAACGGCACCTTCCTGCTCAACACCATCTTCGACGATGCCGAGCTCGAGAAGTTCATGCCAGCCAAGGTTAAGCGCTACTTCGCGCAGAACAACATCACCGTCTATACCATCAACGCCACCAAGATAGCACAGGAGATTGGCCTGGGCAACCGCACCAACACCATCCTCCAGTCAGCCTTCTTCCGCATCACCGAGGTGATACCCGTTGAGCTGGCCGTTGAGAAGATGAAGGCCGCAGCCCTGAAGTCCTACGGCGCCAAGGGTCAGGACGTCGTTGACAAGAACTATGCCGCCATCGACCGCGGTGGCGAATATAAGCAGCTCAATGTCAAGCCCGAATGGGCCAACCTGCCCGATGACGCCCCCAAGGCCGACGACGCCCCCGCATTCGTCAAGGAGCTCGTGCGCCCCATCAACGCCCAGGCCGGCGACCTGCTGCCCGTAAGCGCCTTTGCCAAGCACGCCACCATCGACGGATCATGGCAAGTGGGCACCGCCGCCTATGAGAAGCGAGGCGTAGAGGCCTTCGTGCCCGCATGGAACAAGGAAAACTGTATCCAGTGCAACCAGTGCGCCTACATCTGCCCCCACGCAGCCATCCGACCCTTCGTGCTCACCGACGATGAGCTCACCGCCTTCCCCGGCCTCGACACCATCGAGATGCGCGCCCCGGCAACCATGAAGGGCATGCACTTCGTCATCGAGCCCTCAGTGCTCGACTGCCTCGGCTGCGGCAACTGCGCCGACATATGCCCGGGCAATCCCAAGCTCGGCAAGGCACTCACCATGGTGCCCTTCAACCCCGACGCACCCGAGATGCAGAAGATGGCCGCCGACTGGGACAAGCTCGTCAAGGTGCCCTCCAAGCAGAACCTCGTCGACGTCAGCAGCAATGTCAAGAACTCACAGTTCGCCAAGCCCCTCTTTGAGTTCTCAGGAGCATGCTCCGGCTGCGGCGAGACACCCTATGTCAAGCTCATCTCGCAACTCTTCGGCGACCGCCAGATGGTAGCCAACGCCACAGGATGCTCCAGCATCTACTCAGCATCCATCCCCTCCACGCCCTACACCACCAATGAGAAGGGCCAGGGACCGTGCTTCAACAACTCCCTCTTCGAGGACTTCTGCGAGTTCGGACTCGGCATGCACCTAGGCCACAAGAAGATGCGCGGCATCCTGCGCGAGAAGGCAGAGGAGCTGGTAAAGACCACCGCCTTCGACTGGATGCGCGAAGCCACCCAGAAGTGGCTAGACACCTACAACGACTCAGCCGCCAACCGCCAGGCAACCGATGAGTTTGTGGCAGCGCTGGAGAAAGCCATACTGCCCATCGACGGAGCCATCGAGTTCTGGCAGGGCAAGGGCATCGAGCTCTACGGCGCCGAGGTGGCAGCCCAGAAGCTGCAGGAAGCCAAGGACGCCAAGGCAGCAGGCAGCCCCATCTGCCCATGCCGCGGCTGCGCGCTCGAGAGCCAGCTGCTCGAGGGCAAGGCCCATCTGGCCAAGCGCTCACAGTGGATCATCGGCGGCGACGGCGCCTCCTATGACATCGGCTACGGCGGCCTCGACCACGTCATCGCCTCAGGCGAGGACGTCAACATCCTCGTACTCGACACCGAGGTATACTCCAACACCGGCGGCCAAGCCTCCAAGGCCACGCCCCTCGGCGCCATCGCACAGTTCGCCGCACAGGGCAAGCGCATCCGCAAGAAAGACCTCGGCATGATAGCCACCACCTACGGCTATGTCTATGTAGCCCAGATAGCCATGGGCGCCGACCACGCCCAGTGCCTCAAGGCCATCCGCGAGGCAGAGGCATGGCACGGGCCCTCACTCGTCATAGCCTACGCACCGTGCATCAACCACGGCCTCAAGGCCAAGGGCGGCATGGGCAAGAGCCAGGCAGAGGAGAAGAAGGCCGTAGAGTGCGGCTACTGGCACCTCTGGCGCTACAACCCCGCACTGGCCGAGCAGGGACAGAACCCCTTCAGCCTCGACTCCAAGGAGCCCAACTGGGACAACTTCCATGACTTCCTCCTCGGCGAGGTGCGCTACCTCTCCGTAAAGAAGGCATACCCCGACGAGGCAGAGGAACTCTTTGCCGAGGCACAGAAGATGGCACAGCTCCGCTACAGGACCTACGTACGCAAGCAGTCAGAGGACTGGAGCGAATAAGACAAATAACGATAACGAAAACGATAACGATAACAGAGGTGGAATCTTGGTTCCACCTCTGTTTGCGTAAAATAATGGGAACACCCCTACCAATAACCAGCACGGGGCAACGGTGGCTCAACCCATGACGTACGTCGACGAGCCAAGGCGCTGGGGTACAAGAATGTAAACAAGGCTCTTGCTGACCACGTTGAGGAGGATGACCTAACAAAACGTTACCCCATCGTTGACAACCTGGGACGTAGGCAGAAGGCCATCTTAATCAACGAGAGCGGACTCTACGCGCTGATCCTCTCGTCGAAGCTGAAGGAGGCGAAGCCCGCAGGCCGCCTATGGTAGCCTGGCAAAGAGATGGTTAAGCATGCTTAAACAGGTCTTGACCTGCTACTATAAGGCAATGCTCGCTGAGCATGCAGCACAGATAAGGTTTTTTCTTTGTTTTTTTTCTGTCAAGAATTAGAGAATTTTGATTATCCGTTCAATCCGTTAGATCCGTGGTTAAAGAATCAAGAATTAGAGAATTTATCCGCAGGTTCATTCCTAACTCCTAATTGCCACTTCGCTCTCGCAGCTCTTTGATATCGGCACCGGCTTCGCCGACAGCCGATGAGCTGCTCGCGATGCCTTCAGCATTCCTAACTCCTAATTCCTAATTCTCAACTATCAACTGCGACCAACTAATCGCGTCGAAGCTTTATGCTGAGCCCGTCGAAGTAAAATCTAATCGCGCCGAACCGGAATCTAATCGCGTCGAAGCAAAATCTAATCGCGCCGAAACCAATCTCCCCTCGCGAAGAGATTTTGTTGCCACGCAAAGAAAATGAATCTGCATGGAAATACCCTTGCAATTTTCCGTGCAAGGTTTGCAAGGTTTGCAAGGTTTTTCGAGGTCATGCAAGGTGTTGCGAGGTGTTGCGAGGTTTTGCAAGGTTTTAGGATTGTCAGTGGCAGTGGGACTTTCGCGAGAAAAAAACCTTGCAAACCTTGCAAACCTTGCATTTTTTGCTGCGAGGTTTTTTTGAAGATGCTATTTTAGGAAAATCAATTTTGCTTATACTCTAGTAATCAGGATGTTAACTTTAGTTCAAATTATATATTATATATTTAATATAATATATAATTCTATAAGAGAGGTATAGAGTTTTAGGTATACCCTTGCATTTTTCCTTGCAAGGTTTGCAAGGTTTGCAAGGTTTTTGACCTAAGAACCTGTTAGCGGTTGGATGAAGTTGGTGGTGCTCTCTATCTCCGGCGGGGGTGAAGAGTCTGGGGTTGATGGAGCCTGTGCGGAGAATGCCGAGGACAAAACCACCGTCGTGATTCGCGACACCGGTCTGTGACCGTATGATTTGATAGAAGACAGGGGGGTAACAAAACGTGACACCCTTGGCGGAACGCCCGGCCATGCAGATGAAGAGGGTGAACGATTCGTTCACCGTCAGGTCTATGACCGTATGATTCGTACGGTCACGGCGCGGGGGGAAAGAAAAAAAAGAAAAGTAACACAAAAGAAAAGTAAAGAAAGTAATAATAATAAACTAATAGGTTTTTCTGGGAAATCCCTCTGCCATGCCCACAGTGTTCCGCAACCTTGACGCAGCAAAAAAAGTTGCTCTGTCACGGCTTAAAAAGAGAGAATTTTTCTTTGTTATACCCTCGGTTTTTCGTAACTTTGTATGCAGAAACAAGCATCAAAACCATGCAAAAGATAGCACGCATTTTTCTTACCCTTTTATGCCTTGCAGGCTGGGCCGCTGCCGCCAATGCAGCCTATGTGGTGGGCAGCCGCCTCGCCCCCGCGGATGCCGCCGACGGCAGGGCCGTGGTGATTGAGGCCGCCTCCACCGTTGCCAACTACGGATACTATGTCAGGGAGACCGACGCCGGCGAGGCCCACTGGCAGCTAGGCTTCACCCAGCAGTCCGTATGGATGATGGAGCAAGCCGACGCCACCCACTACCGCCTGCGCAACGCAGTGACCAACCGCTATATTGCCCCGTGCCCCAAGGCTACGGGCACCGCCAAGACGGTGGCTGACAGAGAGGACGCTGCCCTGTTCACCTTCCTCACCAAGGACTCCTCCCCCACCCCGTGGACAGACTATAACGACCAGAAGAAATTCCCCCGCGGATGGGACGACCTCTCCTGGACCATCTACGACACCTCAGCCTCCTACGCCTGGCGCAACGACGCCGGCAAGCCCGCCGAGGGCAACCTGTGGTACGGCAGCGGCACCCACATCAACATGTGGAATGTCTTTGAGGCGGAAGAGAGCCTGCTGCCCGTGGCCGACGTGCTGGATGTGCAGTTCGGCTCCGGCGGCACGGCTGCCGACGTATCGCCGATGGGCAACGCCGTGGTGAGGAACGGCACCGTCAGCACCACCTACAACGACCGCTTCGGCCGCTACGTGGCCCAGTTCAACAATGCCTACGGCGGCAGCACCTCGTCCTTCTACAAGGTGGACTACGCTGCCAGCCGCACCGACGGCCGCATGCTCAAGGCCCTGCAGGACGGCCACACGCTGGAGACGCTGTTCTGCTCCCGCATACCGGTGGAGGACAAGGAGGCCAAGTGGTTCTCATCCCACCAGCAGGGCGGCACGGGCTTCCTCATCTGCAAGAAGGCCAACGCCAAGGAGGGCAAGAACGAGATTACCTTCCTGCCCTACGTGGGCGGCTACAAGTGGGCCACCAGCGGTGTGCAGCCCGAGGCAGGCGAATACTACCACGTGGTGGGCGTATGGGACAAGGCTGCCGGCAAGGCGCGCATCTACGTCAACGGCGAGCTGAAAAACGAGGTGGCGGCACAGGGCAACCTCAACCTCAGCAGCAACGACATCTACCACTGGTTTGGCATCGGTGGCGACCCCTCGGCAGCCAACGCAGCCAACGCCAGCGGCTCATGGGACATAGTGAGCTGCAAGATCTACGACCAGGTGCTCACCACCGAGCAGGTGGGCCTCATCTACAGCGACCTCATCAACCGCACCGAGCGCAAGGCGCTGCGCGAAGCCATCGACAAGGCCAAGGCCACCATCAGCATTGCCCAGGATGCCGACCTGACGGACGAGGCTAGCAGCTACCTCGCCCTGCTGGCAGAGTGCGAGAGGGCCGTGGATGACGAGGCAGTGAGCGGCACCCGTCTGCTGGAACTCGAGAGGCAGCTGCGGCAGGCCCACGACGGACTGCTACTGGTGCACGACTGCCTGCTACCCGACGGATTCCTCTTTGCCGAGGGCTGCCACTTCCCCGTACACAGCGCCGAGCTCAGCCGCGGCGACAGGCTGAGCCTCTACAGCGGCGACACACCGGCAGCCGGCGACACCCTAAGCCTGACCGAACGCGGCGGGCGCATAGCCATACCGCAGAACATGGCCACCGGCACCTACACCATCCGCCTCACGCGCGGAGCCGTCACCCAGACCCTGGGCACCGCCACCCTGACAAAGACCGACAAGATGCCCAAGCCGGCACAAGCCGTAGCCCACCGCGGATGGTACACCAAGGGCAACGGCACCAGCCAGAACTCACGCGCCGCCATCCGCAACGCCTTCGAGGCAGGATTCTATGGCTGCGAGATTGACGTGCACCAAACGACCGACAGCTACATATTCGTCAACCACGACTTCTCCTTCGGCGGCACGGTCATCAACCAGAGCACCTACGCCCAGGTGAAGGACAAGACGCTCAGCAACGGCGAGAAGCTGCCACTGCTCAGCGACTTCTTCAGCATCATGAAGAACGAATACCCCGACTCACCCACCAAGCTGGTGATTGAGCTCAAGGTCAACGCCAACACCGACACCCTGCGCCTGGCCAACTCAGTGGTGCAGGCCGTAAGGGAAGCTGGCATGCAAGACAGGGTGCAGTATATCTCCTTCGGAGTGAGCGCACTGAGATACGTGCGCGCCGCCGACCCCACCGCCTTCACCCAGTCGCTCACCTCCATGACCCCAGCCGACATAAGGAAGAACGACCTGCAGGCCCTTGACTTCAACTATACCTCCTTCCTCAACAATCCCACCTGGGTCAGCGAGGCCGAGGAGCTGGGCCTGCTGATTGACGCCTTCACCATCGACGACAGGGCCACCATGGTGCGCTTCTGCAACATGGGCGTAGACCTGATCACCACCAACTATCCCGACCAAGTGCAGCAGATATACCATCTATATAAAGACATGATGCCCGACCCCGACGACGACCCCACAGGCATAGAGAGTAGCAAGAAGATGATAGAGAATAACGGTCAATGGGCAATGGTCAATGCCGAAGGCATCGCGAGCGGCTCGTCGGCTGTCGGCGAAGCCGGTGCCGACTTCATAGAGCCGCGAGAGCGAAGCGGCAACGGTCAATGCATCTACGACCTGCAGGGCCGCAAAATCTCAAGCCTCACATCTCAAGCCTCAAGTCGCAAGGGCATCCACATAGTCAGGCTGAGCAACGGAACAAGCAAGAAAATTGTAATGAAATAACCCCAGAATTGCACCTCTTTTTACTATTTTCAGCATCAACACCTAGTAAAAATACAAAAAAAAGTGCAATATTTTTTGGGATTTAATAAACATTTTTAACTTTGTAGGCAGAAAAAAGACAACAGACAAAGCCTTGGGTTACGAAAACGACAATGCAAGCATTGCACCCCCACATCAGACACTCACATCAAACACTTAAACCTTTTAACTTTAAACTTTTTAGTTATGAAGAAATTTTTCTTTATTGCAGCCGCTATGCTGGCTACCATGGTTACTGTACAGGCACAGAATGTGCAGTTGCACTACGACTTCGGTCGCGACATGAACAAGGCTCTCAATGCCGACAACGGCAGCCGTCCCCGCATGACACTGACCTACGAGACATTTAAGGCTGACAAGTGGGGTTCATGGTTCTACTTTGTCGACCTCGACTTCTACAGCCGCGGTATGCAGGGTGCCTACACCGAGATCAGCCGCGAGTTTACCTTCGCCAAGCCCAGCGAGAATGTCAGCCTGGCTGCCCACGTCGAGTATGACGGCGGATTCTGCGTAGGCCGCCGCACCACCTGGGGCTCCATCTATCAGCAGGCTGCCCTCATCGGTCCCGCCATCAATGGCCACAATGCCGACTTCAGCACCACATGGTCTGCACAGGTCCTGTATAAGCAATTCTTCAAGGATGCTTATGACAACAAGGCCTACTCCAGCTTCCAGCTCACCGGCGTATGGAGCACCACCTTCTGCAAAAAGGCCCTCACCTTCAGCGGCTTCGCCGACCTCTGGCGCGGACAGAAGGCCAACGGCCACGGCCAGCTGGTATTCCTGACCGAGCCTCAGCTGTGGTATAACTTCAACACCCTCTGCGACGGCCTCAACCTCAGCCTCGGCACCGAGTGGGAATTCTCCAACAACTTCGTTGTCAACAACTACGACGGCAAGACCTTCTTCGTCAACCCGACCATCGCCTTGAAGTGGAGCTTCTAATAGTGTGTGTTGACTAATCTTTGAATTCCGAGATTTCAATAATTTCTAAAAAACAAAAGAATTACGACCATGCTTTACAGATTATTTGGATTCGTTCCCGGCAAGCACTCTAAGCGAATAGAGGTTATGGCAGGTATAACCACCTTCCTCACCATGGCCTACATCCTTGCAGTGAACCCCGGCATCTTCAGTGCCCTTGCTGATCAGGGCATGGACACCAAGGCCGTCTTTACCACCACAGCCCTGGCTGCCATCATTGGCACACTGGTTATGGCCGTCTATGCCAAGAAGCCCTTCGGCCTCGCGCCGGGCATGGGCCTCAATGCCTTCTTCGTCTTCACCGTATGCCTCGGCATGGGCTACAGCTGGCAGTTTGCCCTGACAGCCATCCTGCTTGAAGGTATACTGTTTATCATCCTGACGCTGACCAAGGTGCGCACAGCCATCGTGAAGGCCATACCCTCCACGCTTAAGAACGCCATCGGCGCCGGTATCGGACTCTACATCGCCTTCATCGGCCTTAAGAGCGCCGGCATCGTAGTAAGCAGCGAGGCTACATCCGTAACCCTCGGCAACTTTGCCGACACTGCCGTCATCCTGTCGCTCATCTGCCTGGCGCTGACCAGCATACTGGTAGTGCTCAACGTGAAGGGCGGCATGCTCATCGGCATCCTGGCCACCACCATCATCGGCATCCCCATGGGCATCACCCAGTTTAACGGCATCATCGACATGCCCCCGTCAATCGAGCCCATCTTCTGCCAGTTTGAATGGGACAAGATCTTCACGCCCGACATGATTATCATCATCTTCACATTCCTCTTCATCGACATGTTCGACACCATCGGCACCGTGGTAGGCGTGTCCGTCAAGGCCGGCATGGTTGACGAGAAGGGCAATGTTGACCGCATTGAGAAGATCTTCATGGCCGATGCCGTAGCCACCACCGCAGGCGCATGCCTCGGCACCAGCACCACCACCACCTACATCGAGAGTGCAGCTGGCGTAGCTGAAGGCGGACGCACCGGTCTGACAGCCTTCGTCATTACCTTATGCTTCGCGCTGTCGCTGTTCTTCGCACCGCTCTTCCTGGCAATCCCCTCATCGGCCACCGGTCCTGTGCTGGTAATTGTTGGCGTGATGATGGCTTCCTCCATCAAGAATATTGAGTGGGGCAACTACTCCGAGGCCATACCCGCATTCCTCACCATGATGCTCATGCCGCTGACCTACAGCATCAGCGACGGTATCATGATCGGTATGATCTCTTATGTGGTAATCAACGCATGCACAGCCAAGTTCAGCAAAATTTCACCCATGCTGTGGGTACTCGCCATCCTGTTCATCATCCGCTATGTGATGAACAATTTCATTGGCTAGCACACACCTTGCTGATACACTGAATCCAGAAATTTGAGATTTGGAATTTGAGATTTGAGCTCAGTCCGGTTTGCGGACATGCCTGAATTTCAAATTTCAAATCTCAAATTTAATGCTCAACACCTTACTCATCCCCCTCGGCCAGAGGTGCATGAAAGAATTCTACAATCCTCGATTCCCGATAAAGATGTCTCGTCGCGGTCTCCTTGCCCTCAGTCCAATGCTGGTGCTCATCATCCTGATGGTGGGCCTCAGCCTGTATTTCCATGACTTCTACAAGGTGCCGCCAGCGGTCATATTCATCATCACCTCGGTCTATGCCCTGCTGACCATGCGCGGACTGAGACTAAGCGAACGCATATCCGTCTTCTCCAAAGGGGCAGGCGACAGCGACCTAATGCTCATGGTGTGGATATTCATCCTGGCCGGAGCCTTCGCCGCCTCTGCCAAAGCCATGGGAGCCGTTGACGCCACCGTCAACCTCACCCTCAGCGTGCTGCCCGAAAGCATGCTGCTGCCCGGCATCTTTGCCGCCGCCTGCCTGGTATCCCTAAGCATCGGCACCTCAGTGGGCACCATTGCCGCCCTCATCCCGATAGTCAGTGGCCTGACTGCCAAGACGGGACTCGACATGCCCATGATGGCAGCCGCCACAGTGGGCGGAGCATTCTTCGGCGACAACCTCTCCTTTATTAGCGACACCACCGTAGTGGCCACCAAGACGCAAGGCTGCCGCATGAGCGACAAGTTTCGCACCAACTTCATCATTGCCCTGCCCGCCGCCATCATCACCTTTATAATATATATATGCATAGGCAGGGGCAGCGCAGTCAGCCCCATAGATGCCGGCCATGTAGACCTGCTCAAGGTGCTGCCCTACCTCGCAGTGCTCATCACCGCCATAGCCGGCATAAACGTACTGGCCGTGCTCGCCATGGGCATTGCGCTGACGGGCATCATCGGCCTCTGCGACGGCAGCTACGGACTCGACGGGTGGTTCAGCACCATGTCTGAAGGTATCGGCGGCATGACCGAGACCATCCTCGTGGCACTGCTGGCCGGCGGCCTGCTGGCAATCATACGCCATGGCGGCGGTATCGACTGGATAATCCATCGGCTCACCGCCCGCGTCAATGGGCGCCGCGGTGCCGAGATGAGCATAGCCATGCTGGTGAGCCTCGTCAACTGCTGTACAGCCAACAACACGGTAGCCATTCTGTCAGTGGGAGCCATAGCCCGCGACATATCCAAACGCTTTGGCGTTGACCCGCGCAAGGCTGCCTCCATACTCGACACATTCTCCTGCTTCATCCAGGGATTTCTGCCGTACGGCGCCCAGCTCCTCATTGCCAGCGCCCTCGCCGCCATTCCCGCCACAGCCATCATACCATGGCTCTTCTATCCCCTGCTGCTGGGTCTGGCCGCAACAATAGCAATAATATTAAAATTCCCTTATCAGAAAGATAAGACAAGAAGTTAAAGCTATACTTTATAACTATAGCCTGTCATAGACAAACCGAGGGAGGTGACGCCAGAGGAAATGAATGGGGCGCCACCTTTTTGTTACAACGGCCACCGAGCGACGACGCCTGATGGCCCTGGCTATCTGCAGAGCGACCTTCTCGGCGGGCATCACCCAGAACAAGCCTTCGCCCTGCGCCATCTTGGTGTCAACAAATCCGGGACGGATATCCGTCACATAGATAGGGAGACCACTCTTGCGAGCTTTCTTGCGGAGTGCCTCGGCGTAATTAATCTGGAAAGCCTTGGTGGCCGTGTAGGCTGGCGCACTAGGCTCGCCGCGCTGACCTCCCACGGAACTGATTACGGCAAGATGGCCTCTGCCTTGGGCAAGAAATCTGTTGAAGACCTCATCAACGAGGCAAGTCCACCCAACGACGTTAGTGTTGAGCGTAGCAACTTCTTTTGCATACTCCAACTGCGGGTTAAGTTCGCCCACTCCAGCACTGACAATGACGACATCCACTCCAGCCATGTCCTTCCATACCCCGTCCAGCCATACTGGCGTTGACACCACGTCGGTTACATCTGCACGATAAGCATATACCGTACCTTGCGAATGCTGCCGACACATTTCGTCCAGCATCTCTTGCCTGCGCCCTACGACAGCAACCTCATGCCCCTGCGACGCATAAAGTTCAAACAAGGCTCGGCCTATCCCAGAGGTTGCCCCTACAATAAGAATCTTCATTGCTCTGCAATAGAAAAAAAATAACCTATACTCTCAGTCTCGTCGGAAAGAGGCGGCCTTTGCCGCTTCGCTCTCGAGCCTCTTTTATGTCAGACCGCGCCATGAGCGACCACTGACGAGGCTCTCGCGAAGTCTTCGACTTTGGCTCAGAACGCTACTTCCCTAAAAAGAAAATGACAACCGATTTGTATCTATTGTCATTTTCTTGTCGGAAAGAGGCGACTCGAACGCCCGACCCCTACGTCCCGAACGTAGTGCGCTACCAACTGCGCTACTTTCCGAATGGTGAAAGCGGAAGTTCCTCCGTCTTTCGGGGTGCAAAATTACGTATTTCGTTTAACAATGCCAAATTTTAGGGTAAGAATTATTATTCAACACTCTGTGGCGAAGCAGAATCCGTTATCTCCTTAATGCTCTGATCAACGGTATGCAGCTTCTCCTTACAGAAGGCAAGAAGCTCGCGCGCCTCCTTGAGTGTGTCGGTAAGAGCATCAACATCAAGTGTACCGCTCTCCATCTGCTGCATTATCTCATTGAGGCGACTGACAGCCTGAGTGTAGGTTATATCCTTTTTCATATTTCTTATCAGTTGAAAATACTTTTTCCGTAAAGCTTTAATTTCTTATCGGTGAGTTCCCGTTCACGCCCCGTTGACTTCCCGCTTTTTAACAACACTCGTTGCTGTACCGTCGGCAAACTGAGTAGTGAGCATATCGCCGTCGGCAAGGGCGGAAACGGAGGCGACAGCCTTACCGTTGAGGCGGGTGATACTGTAGCCGAGTCGTAGTATGTTGACAGGGTCGTAGTGGGCTATGGCCCTCTCAAAGGTGTCGAGACTATAGTGGAGCGTCTGCATATACTGGCGCAGAGCAGAGCGCAGTCCCAACTCCAGCTGCTGCACCTGACCGCGACGGGATTCCAGGAATCGGACCGCCAGCTGGCCTATGCGCTCATAGTTGCGCAGGATGCCTGCTTCCTCGTCCATACGTTCTATGAGAAATGCTGCCACGGCAGTAGGAGTCTTGAGACTGGTGTTGGCCACGAAGTCCAGCACCGTGGTATCGCGGTCATGGCCGATACCTACAATCACTGGCAGCGGAAACTGCGCACAGTTGGCTGCCAGGTCGTAATTCTCAAAGCCTGCCAGGTCGCTTACGGCTCCTCCGCCACGGATTATAACCACAGCATCCCACCTGTCGGCCTCGTTAGCAATGGCTTCAAGGGCACCGATGATAGAGCGGGCTGTGCCATCGCCCTGCATAAGGGCGGGAAACAGCTGATGGCGGAAGGCATAGCCTTGGGCATTGTTGTCAAGCTGATTGCAAAAGTCGCCGTAACCCGCAGCGGTAGCTGATGATATGACGGCTATGCGCTGCAAGGGACGCGGCAGGACCAGTTCTTTATTCATCTCCAGTACTCCCTCGCGCTCCAGCTGGAGGAGAATCTGCCTGCGCAGCTGCTCCATAGCGCCAAGAGTGTAGGTTGGGTCTATATCCCTCACGACCAACGAATAGCCGTAGGCTTCATGAAAACTGATGCTAACCTCCAGCTGCACCTTGAGCCCAGAGCGGAAGACCTGTCCCGTGGCCTCCTCAAAGGTCTGCTTGAGCAAGGGAAAGAGGTTGGAATAAATCACGGCACGCGCCTTGGCTATCGGCGCAGCGCTGTGCTCTCCCTGCTCCACGAGCTCAAGATAGCAGTGGCCACGGGTTGCCGCACGCACCTCGCTCAGTTCAGCAGTTACCCAATAGCTGTCGGTGAAGGAGTCTGCAATGAGTTCCTTCACCATACGGTTGAGCTCGTAAAGGGTTATGGGAGCCATAAAGTGCAATTTTCAATCTTTCACCTTCTGCAGGTCCATCAGGTAAGCCAGCTTCACATGGATGGTGCCGTTGGCGGAGCGTGCAAAGGGGTCCTTCTTGCTATTGCCAAACATATCGGCAAGGCCGTAATAGTACCTGCCTTCAAAGATGAAGTGTCCTACCGGCGAATTGTATTCCAGTCCCAGTCCGCCGGCTATGCCATAGTCAAACTTGCGCTCAATGTCAAGGTCATACTGCGCCACCACATTGTTGGGGCGCAATGGAACGCCTTGCTCGTCAGTGGTCCATTGGCCGCTGCGTTTAGAATTGTCGCCTATACAGAATCCAATCTGCGGGCCAGCCTGGAAGAAGAACTGAAGACCCTTTTGCTCCTTACCCCATGCCAACCGGGCAAAAACGGGCAACTGGATGTAACTGACATTGCGCCTATAGGTGTCGCCTATCGACTGGCCTTGGTCATCACGTATGTCCTCCTCCCAGCCGAGCTGCGTATAGTTAAGCTCTGTGTATAGGGCGCAGTAGGTGGTAAAATATTTCTCGCTGACATATTTCAGCGACAGGCCCAGCGAGGGACCGACGTGCATTTTCTGCTTGATGGTCGGATCAAAATCCACGCTATTGATAGCCACGCCGGCATTGGCGCCAAGGCTCAGCACATGACGCGGCTCACCAATCTGAGCCTTGCACAAGGCGGCCAGCCACAGTGCAACCGAAAGAAAGACTATTCTCTTATTCTTCATGTATAATAATATCGTTGATGGCAACGCGATGCACACACAGGCAGATAGAAGAGGCGAGATGAACAGTTCTGTCCAGAAATCAAGCCTTACTCCGCTAACTGTCTTATTCACTCATCTCCACCAGTTCCTGTGAACCATCAGGCTTATAGTGCACCATAAGCACGGCAGTGTTGATAAGGCCCGACAGGGAGGTACGCGGATGGAATCGAAGCGCGCTCTGCAGTGGCGCTGCATAGACCTGCTGGTCGTAGAACTCTATCTTATAGCGGCTGAAACCCTTGAGCATATAGTAGCCCGTATCGAAGCCCCACATGGGGAAGGAGAACCGTCCATGAGGAAGGTCGCGGTCAAAATTATCCTTATACATGGCAGCAAACTTCTTTACCCTCGGCAGGTCTGAACGCGGAAAATACTGTTGGATGACATAGGCGTTCATCTGACACAGGGCCTTGCGGTCTGCCTCGGTCTGCACACGGTCGTACCACGCAGGGTAGCCCACGATGGCAGCCTTCACAACGCCGCATTTAGCGGAGAGCGAGTGCATGGTGGCCTGCGTCTGCTCATCATACATGCTGGGTATGAGCACTGCGCTCTCATCAGCCATCAGCTGCACAATCTTCTTCTCCTGCTTGGGCCACTCCAGCTGCTTGGCGCCCTTCACATACTTGCTCACATAGTTGGCAAATGGGCATATCTGCGCATTACCGTTGCACGATACCACATAGGGCACCTTGTCCTTCAGCGCACTGATCATCAACTGGTAGGCAGAGGGAGTGAAGTCTGTCTGGGTTACACGCAGGGCATAGAATGATGGATTGGAGATGAAATCATCGTATGCACCGCCGAAAGGAACAGCCACCTTGGTGCCGTTGCGGCGCGAATATTCATTGACAATCCTCAGCTGTTCCTGATTGGAGGGGGCAAAGATAATATCGAACACCCCATTCTGGCTCTCGTTGAGCAGGGCCTGCATATCTTGAGCCGTCTGGCCGCTATGGGCCGCCGTAACGGTAAACTGCTGACCGCCCTGACTGAGCGAGTCAACGGCCATCAGCAGACCGCGATAATACTCCACGGCGCTCTCTCCTATGGCACCGCCCGACTTGAAGGGAAGAAACACGCCCACCTTAACCTGAGCCATGGCAGGCAGCACGCAGGCAAACATTAAGATTTTTATCAGTATCTTCATAGCTTGTGTATTTGGATGCGAAATTACTAAAATAGCCGCAAACAAGCCGCATAACCTCCCGAAAAAATCCACACTCATACATTTATTATTGTATTAACGAGCTTTCATGTCTCAAGCCATACACCCGATTGCATATCCACGCACCCATCGCAGCAATTGGCCATGCTCCCTCATCCTTATGTCATGGAAATAAAACTTTTGGCAACAATATAGCAGTTGGCACAGATTACAGTCTCTGCGAAATAGTTATGCTCTCAATAGTTATGCTCTCTCTGTGCCAACATCTGTGTCATTGCCTATAAAAAAATAAAATATTTTTTGCATACATTCCTGCATTGTTTCGGTTAAAGAGTTGAAAAACAGACGATTTAATATGCAAGGTAATTTGGTTCCGTGGAAGCCAAAACTAAAAGCCTTGAAACAAAATCTAAAAGCCTTGAAACGAAATCTAATCCCGTGGAAAAACGCCAGCTCCACGAGATTAAATTCTTTCTTCACGGGATTAGTTTGTTTTTCCACGGGATTAAAAGTTTTTTGAACGAGATTAGATTAAACTTAGGCAATGATCACGCAAAAGACTCGGAATAAAAGTCTCATGTCTATTCTAATCAACGCTGCTATGCAATAAACATACAACTAACGCAGTCAGAATTGGCTGCATTATGAGTAATCTGTGCCAACATCTATATCATTACCAAACTTTTTTCCGCCAAGGCCGGCTCGTTTCGCAATAAATGCGTAATTTTGCAGTTATTAGAATATAGATATAAACGAATACATTATATATGATAAGAAAAATATTCAAGCATCAAGCCAGCCTGCTGCTCCTGCTGGGACTAAGCCTTGCCTTGATGGGAGCATGCGGTACCGACTCTGACGAATTTACCGCACCTGCCGCTACCCCCGCAGCCACCAATGACGGCTTCGGCTCAGCACGCTCCGGCTCTACCTATCCCGAAGCCGACGGCGACTTACCCAACGCCGAGCCAAAGATGAAGGTCACCGACAGCACCGGCCTGCAGGAAGTGACAGAATTCATCGGCTCCGCGCCCATCCATGTATCCTTCTCAAGCAATGTGACCAACCTGGGGGACTATACCCCGCTCTATGAGTGGCACGTCTATAAATCAGGTCAGGAGCAAAACCCCTACCTCGTCCGTACGGATGCCGACTTTGAATACGACTTCAAGGAGACAGGCAAATCCTATATATCGCTGCAGATAAGCTTCGTAAAAGGCACCGACACCGTGGAGTATGCGTTGGAGACGCCTTTCAGCGTAGAGGCCCAGAGTTCTGTGCTTAACGTGCCCAACGCCTTCTCACCCAACGGTGACGGCACCAACGACACCCTGCGCGTGAAGCAGGATTACAGGAGCATCATCTCATTCCACGCCTACGTCTTCAACCGCCAGGGGGTGAAAATCTATGAATGGACTGACATCACCAAGGGTTGGGACGGCAAGCACAATGGCAAGGATGTGCCCGACGGCGTCTACATCCTCAAGATTGAAGCCCGCGGAGCCGACGGCAAACATTATAATATCAGGCAGGTCATCAGCCTGCTCAGAGGTTACACCTACAACTCCGCCGCAGGAACGACCTGACGGGTTGACAGGTTAACGAGAAATTGAAGGGAAGTCAACAAGGAGTTAATAGGACGACAGTCAATGCTCAATCTTCTACATTCCTGAGTCCCCTTGCCCCCTGCTCATATGGAGAGGAGGCAGAGGGGTCTCCATATTTTAATAAAGACACAGATGGACTCTGTTTCAAACAACATAGATATCTACGGAGCACGCGCCAACAATCTGCAAGGCATTGACGTGCACATTCCCCACGACCGCCTCACGGTGATCACCGGTCTCAGCGGCAGCGGCAAATCAAGCCTGGCATTCGACACCATCTATGCCGAGGGACAGCGGCGCTACATCGAGACCTTCAGCGCCTATGCCCGCAATTTTCTTGACAATGTCCAACGACCTGACGTTGACAAAATCACCGGCCTCTCGCCCGTCATCTCCATCAGTCAGAAGACCACCAACCGCAACCCTCGCTCCACCGTGGGCACCGTGACTGAAGTCTATGATTTCCTACGCCTGCTATACGCCCGCATCGGCGAAGCCTATTCCTATGCCTCCGGCGAGCGCATGGTGAAATACACCGAAGAGAAAATCATTGAGATGCTCAGCCACGACTATGCCGGCCACAAAATCTACATCCTTGCTCCATTGGTACGCAACCGCAAGGGCCACTACCGCGAACTCTTCGACACCATCCGCCGCAAGGGCTTCATCTATGCCCGCGTTGACGGCGAGATGATTGAGCTTAAGCCACGCTATAAGGTTGACCGCTACAAAAGCCATACCATTGAGGTGGTGATCGACAAGCTCAAGGTCTGCCAGCCTGACTCACCCAACGCCGAAAGCGACCATGAGCGCCTGCGCCGCACCGTGCTGACGGCCTTCCGCCAGGGTGACGGCATGATTACCGTGCTCGATGCCGACACCAACCAGGACCGCCACTACAGCAAGCACCTCATGTGCCCAGTGACAGGCCTCAGCTATCGCGACCCCTCACCACACGATTTCTCCTTCAACTCAACGCAGGGAGCATGCCCCCACTGCAATGGCCTCGGGGTGGTCAACGACATCGATATCGACAAGGTGATTCCCGACCGCACCAAGAGCATCGCCAACGGCGGAATTGCCCCTCTGGGGAAAAAGAAGAACACCCTTATTTTCATTGAGATACAATCGCTGCTCAAGGTATATGACTGCGACCTCGACACCCCCATCAGCGAGATTCCCGACGAGGCCATCAACGAGATTCTGCAAGGCAGCACCCGCGATGTGCGCATTCCTGCCGAACTGATCCACACCACCAACGACCATTTCATCAAGTATAACGGCATAGTGAAGCATCTGCAGCAGATGGCCGACGGCGAACTCTCTGCCAGTGCAGAGAAATGGGTGGAGCAATTCAACCGCCAGGTGGTGTGCCCCGAATGCCACGGCCGCCGCCTCAACAAGATTGCACTCCACTATTTCATCGACGGCAAAAACATTGCCGACCTCTGCGAAATGGACCTCGTGAGCCTCCACAAGTGGATAAACGAGCTGCTGCCCAAGCTCTCTCCCAATCAGCAGAAAATAGGCGAAGAAATAATCAAAGAGGTCAACAGCCACCTGCGATTCCTGCTCGACGTAGGATTGGGCTACCTCTCGCTCAGCCGCGGCTCAGCCACCCTCAGCGGCGGTGAAAGCCAGCGCATCAGGCTGGCCACGCAGATTGGCTCGGGTCTGGTCAATGTTATCTACATACTCGACGAACCCTCAATAGGCCTCCATCAGCGCGACAATATGAGGCTCATCCATTCGCTGCAATCGCTGCGCGACACAGGCAACACCGTTATCGTGGTGGAGCACGACAAGGACATGATGCTCCATGCCGACAACATAGTAGATGTAGGCCCCATGGCAGGACGCCACGGCGGACAGATAGTATTCAGCGGCCCACCCCTGGAGATGCTCAAGAGCAGCACCCTCACCGCACAATACCTCAACGGCCAGAAGGAAATACCCGTGCCCAAGACCCGCCGCAAGGGCAACGGTCTCACCCTCACCCTCAGCGGCGCCACGGGCAACAACCTTAAAAATATAACCCTCACCCTACCCCTGGGCAAGATGATATGCATAACCGGCGTGAGCGGCAGCGGCAAGTCGAGCCTTATCACCAACACCCTGCTGCCCATACTGAGCAAGCATTTCTACCGCAGCCTGGAGGACCCCCTGCCCTACTCCGCCATCGAGGGACTGGAGAACATCGACAAGGTGATATCCGTGGACCAGAGCCCCATAGGCCGAACGCCACGCTCCAACCCCGCCACATATACCGGAGTCTTCTCCGACATCCGCAACCTGTTCGTGCAGCTGCCGGAGGCCGCCATCCGAGGCTACAAACCCGGGCGTTTCTCCTTCAACACCCCGGGCGGGCGATGCCCCACATGCAAGGGCAATGGCTACAAGGTGGTGGAAATGAATTTCCTACCCTCTGTAACGGTGCCTTGCGAGACATGCCATGGCAAGCGCTACAACCGTGAGACACTTGAGGTGCGCTTCAGGGGCAAGAGCATCAGCGACGTGCTGGATATGACCGTTGACCAAGCCGTGGACTTCTTTGAGGCTGTACCCAACATCCTGCGCAAGATCAAGACCCTGCAAGACGTAGGCCTGGGCTATATCCGCCTCGGCCAATCATCCACCACCCTCAGCGGCGGCGAAAGCCAGCGCGTCAAGCTGGCCACCGAGCTCTCCAAGCGCGACACCGGCCGCACACTCTACATACTCGATGAGCCCACCACCGGCCTCCACTTTGAAGACATCCGCATACTCAATCAAGTGCTAACGCGCCTGGTTGACAAGGGCAACACTGTGGTGGTGATTGAACACAATCTCGACGTGATAAAAATAGCCGACCACATCATCGACATGGGGCCCGAAGGCGGTGATGCCGGCGGCCAGATAGTAGCTGAAGGCACTCCTGAGCAGGTGGCCAAAGCCAAAGGCAGCATAACCGCACCATTTATCAAGGCCGAACTGGCAGCAAAGAAAAAATAAACTGCCGAAATATCGCAGGTTCTAATAATTTATGTTAAATTTGCAATCGATTTAAGTTAACAGCACCAAGCAGCTCCACTTATGACACGCAATGACACCCTGCGGCAAACCAATGCCTTCGCCATGCTCGACGGGCTCCTGTTCGGCATCTACTGGTGCTTCGGATTCCTGTGCGCAGTGAAAGGCGTGGGCGGCGGCGGGCTCTCCACCCTCAGCATGATGGTGATAATCAGCGCTCCGTTTCTGGGGTGCTATTTTGCCCGCAGGTTTGAGAATCAGGTGCGTCAGGACGAGCCCGTAGGCTACGGCAAGGCATACCTCTACTCCGCCCTGCTCTACCTCTACGCCTCCATCATACTCGCCCTGGCAGCCTATGCCTATTTCCGCTGGTTTGACGGCGGCGACTTCGTATCCTCCTATTTAGCGCTGCAAAGCGCACCGGAGATGCAGCAAGCCATGCAGCAAAGCGGCATGAGGGATTTCATCAACAATGCCGTAGCCCAGAGCGGATTCAACAGTCTGGAGGAGATGCTGCGCAGCATCGGCCCCACCGACATTGCCGCCAGCCTGTTTAACGTCAATATTTTCCTTGGGTTGCTACTATCGCTGCCCACCGCCCTTATAGGCAAGACACGCAACTCCGATATCAACCAAGACAACGCTTCGATTAAGCCATAGACAGAAAACCTGCATTATGTTATGGCGAAGAAACGCGGTGCGAAGAAACTATCATAAAACAAGATAACCATGGACATTTCAGTCGTAATACCCCTATTTAATGAAGAGGAGAGCCTCGGCGAACTCTTTGACTGGATCAAGCGAGTGATGGACGAGCATAGCTTCAGCTATGAGGTCATATTCGTCAACGACGGCAGCACCGACCATTCGTGGGACAAGGTGCAGGAGCTCCGTCAAGCCAATCCCGAGGTGAAAGGCATCAAGTTCCGCCGCAACTACGGCAAGTCGGCAGCCCTCTTCTGCGGCTTTGAGAAGGCCCAGGGCAATGTGGTCATCACCATGGATGCCGACCTGCAAGACTCGCCCGATGAGATTCCCGAGCTCTACCGCATGATCACCGAAGACAAATACGACCTGGTGAGCGGCTACAAGAAGAAGCGCTATGACCCGCTGTCGAAGACCCTGCCCACCAAGCTCTTCAACGCCACTGCCCGCAAGGTGAGCGGCATCAAGAATCTCCACGACTTCAACTGCGGCCTCAAGGCCTACCGCAAGGACGTGGTCAAGAATATCGAGGTCTATGGCGAAATGCACCGCTACATCCCCTACCTGGCCAAGAATGCCGGCTTCGACAAGATTGGCGAAAAAGTGGTTCAACACCAGGCCCGCAAGTTCGGCCATACCAAGTTCGGCGGCCTCAACCGCTTCGTCAACGGCTACCTCGACCTGATGAGCCTCTGGTTTATCAGCAATTTCGGCCGCAAGCCGATGCACGTGTTCGGATTCCTCGGCTCGCTGATGTTCTTCATCGGCTTTGTGGCCATCATCATCGTTGGCGCCGGCAAGCTCTACGCCCTGAGCAAGGGAGTGCCCGCACGCCTCGTTACCGACTCGCCCTATTTCTACATTGCACTGACCATGATGCTGCTGGGCAGCCAGTTCTTCCTGGCCGGATTCATCGGCGAGCTCATCAGCCGCAATGCCAACAGCCGCAACTCCTACCAGATTGAGGAAGAGCTTTAGGCATTCATTTGTAATATGCTATAAGTGAAAGATTTCATCAGAAATATCATCTGCATTTGGCTGGTGGCCCTGGCAATGCTGGGCTGCAACTCCAACGACTGTCCCCTCAACAACTCGGTGAGGCTCGTCTGCGGATTCTACGATGCCGCCAACGACAGCAGCCTGGCCGTCAGCGACACCCTCACCATTGCCGTGCGCGACTCCGTGATACTCAACCGGGCAACCAATGAGGCTACAGTCAGCCTACCAATGAGCTACGGCAGCGAGGCCGACACCCTGGTATTCCGCTTCACGCCTGAAGGCAGCGAAGCCAGCATCAGCGACACCCTCATCGTCAGCAAGACCAATGAGCCTCACGTCGTTTCGCTGGAGTGCGGCACAAGCGTCTTCCACTCCATCACCGCCACCGCCTGCACCAACCGCACACCCTCCGCCACCTTCCGCTACGCCATAACCCGCGTGACAGTAAGCCAACCCAACGTCAATTTCGATGGTCAAGAGAATCTCAAGATATATTTTGATATCCATAAGTAGCCTTATGCTCATGTTGCCGCAGGCCAAGGCAGACCTCAACGGGCTAAGATTCAAGATGGCTTCCGACACCCTACCCCTGGTGATGGGCGGACAGGCCTTCTTCAACCTTGCCGGCGCCGTGCTGTGGCGGGTCAACGACTACGGCGAGCTGGAGGGCGGAGCGCGCCTCAACATGCGCGGCAAATACTTCCCCACTGTCGAGGCAGGCCTCGGCATCTGCGACAAGACCAGCGATGAGACCAACCTCCACTGCAAGACCACGGCTCCCTTCATACGCCTGGGCTGCGACTACAATTTCTCCCGCATCAAGACATCACCCAACCGTATCTACGGGGGATTCCGCCTTGGCTACACCACTTACAAATATGACATTGACGGCCCTGACCTGCAAGACCCCTACTGGCAAGGTAGCACCCTGCCCCTCAAGCAGAAGAGCATCAGCAGCAACGCCCTGTGGGGCGAGTTCGTATTTGGCTTAGAGACAAAGATATGGCGCAATTTCCACGTTGGCTGGACCGCACGCTATAAGCGCCGCTTCCATCAGAAAGAAAACAGCACAGGCAACTCCTTCTACATCCCCGGCTACGGCAAGAATAAAGACCACCTCTTCACCGGCACCTTCAATCTGGTGTTTGATATATAATTTATAAGGAGTAAGGAGGAAAAGGAGATAAAAGGAGTAAGGAGTAAGGAGTAAGAAGTAAGGAGGTAAAGGAGATAAAAGGAGTAAGGAGAAAAGAAGGATTGAAGAATTGAAGTGTTTAAGGATTGAAATTCAACTTTTCCGTTTTTCAATTTTTCAATTTTAATATTTCCGGACTTGGCTAAATTTCAAATTTCAAAATTCAAATTTCAAATAATTAAGAGTTATAGTATTTCACGATTGGACAAATTTTTGAAAAATTTCTTGTAATTTCTTTCAGTTCCTTTTCAATGGGCAAACGAACCAAACATATATTAAGCGCCATATTCCTGCTGGCCCTCATCGGTGGCACGGCATGGATACTGATAGATGCCAACACTGCGCCCTACCGGCGCATGGAAGGCAAGATATTCGGCACCTACTACCACATCACCTATCAGTCCTCCTCCGACTATGACCAGGAGATCCTCGACCGTCTCGGCCAGGTTGACACCTCCCTCTCCGCCTTCAATCCGCAGAGCACAGTCAGCCGCATCAACCGCAACGAGACAGACGCCGCCGACCAGATGCTCAGCCAGGTCTTCGACCTTGCCATGGAGGTATCCGAGGCCACCGGCGGAGCATTCGACATAACAGTGGCACCGCTCGTCAATCTCTGGGGATTTGGGTTCAAAAACAGCGACGACGCCACCCAGGCCCGCATCGACAGCATCATGCCCTTCGTGGGATACAGCAAAATTAAGAAAACAAAAAGTGAAAGAATTGAAAAAGAGGATGCGCGGATAATGCTCGACCTCAGCGCCATAGCCAAAGGCTTCGGCAGCGACCAGGCCGCAGCCGTACTGCGCAAGCACGGCATAGCCAACTATATGGTTGAGATAGGCGGAGAGATATGTGCCGCAGGACTCAACCCCGACGGCAAGCCCTGGACGATAGGAATAGTCAAGCCCACCGAGGCTGACACCGCCTCCGCCACAGGTCAGGAAATCACTGCCACACTGCAGAAGAGCGACATCTGCATGGCCACAAGCGGCAACTACCGCAACTTCTACATTAAGGACGGACAGCGCTACGCCCACACCATCAACCCCCACACCGGCCACCCCGTGCAGCACTCGCTCCTCTCCGCCACCGTCATTGCCCCCACCTGTGCCATGGCCGACGCCTACGCCACAGCCTTCATGGTCATGGGCCTTGACAAAGCAAAAGCCCTGCTCCAAGGCAACACCCGCCTAAAGGCATACCTCATCTATTCTGACAAGGGCAACAATATGCAAGAATGGCACTCGCCCACACTGGATAAATATCTCAAAGAATAAAATATATTTGAAATTTGAAATTTAGCCAAGTCCGGCGCCTTATTAAATCGTAAAATAGTAAAATAGTCCATTCGTCAAATAAAGACAATTCCTAACTCCTCACTCCTAACTCCAATGCCCATCTACGACCAACTGCTTCAGCTCCCCCTCTTTCAGGGACACAGCCGCGAGGACCTCACCGCCATCCTTGCCAAGATAAAAGTGGACTTCCGCACATTCCGCCCCAAGCAGGAGATAGTCCGTCAGGATGACCCCTGCCGCCACATAATCTTCCTCCTGGAGGGAGAGGTGCAGCTCACGCGATGCTCATTCCACAAGGACCTCAACTTCATTGAGGCCTTCAGCGCACCCTGCGCCTTCGGCACCGAAAGCCTCTTCGGCCTGCGCCAGAGCTTCAGCCACACCATCCAGGCGCTCACCCATGTGCGTGTGCTCATAGTCAGCAAGCAGGACATCATCAACCATCTCTTCGCCTATGAGGTGTTCCACTACAATCTGCTCAACCAGCTCTCCACCCGCATCCAGCGCACCAACCACCTGCTCTGGGCTCCCCATGAGGGCGACACCCTCCAACACTTCACCACGCTGCTCAAGCGCAATTTCCTCTACCATGGCGGCCACAAGCAGATAGCAGGCGGCATGGTAGCCCTGGCCCGCATGCTCGGCGACACGCGCCTGCACATCTCCCACATGCTCAACAGCCTGCAGTCGCAAGGCCTCCTCACCCTCTCCCGCAAGATGATTGACATCCCCCACCTCGAGCAGCTCTTGCAGTACGAGAAATAAAGAATCCCCCAAAAATAGATAAACGTCGGTTTCTAATCATCGATAGTCAATATTCAATGGTTAGCGGTTAACGGTCAAATTAGAATTGAAGAATTTAAGGATTGAAGAATTGAAGAAGAATTGAAGAATTTAAAGATTGAAGAATTGAGGTTCTTCTTTCATTATTCCAATTTTCCATTTTTCAATTTTTCAACTTTTCCATTTTTCAATTTTATGTAACGTTTAACGGTTATTGGTTAACGGTCAATATTCAATGGTCAACGGTTATTGGTTAACGGTTATTGGTTATTGGTTAACGGTTATCGCCTCAGGAGCGCAGACCATCACGGAACAATACCACGAACTTCTTGCAGCATCCAAGGAGATATATCAGCAAGCCATCGGAAAGGACACGCTGATGATACCCCTCACCGGCGACCAACTCAGCAGCAACGCCAGTGATTATCAGGAAGGGAATAACATAGAATACATGGTTGACGGCGATGCCACCACCTATTGGCATAGCGACTGGCACAACCAAGTTTCCGACACTCATTACATACAAACAGACTTCTCCCAACCCATCAGCGGCAACATCGGCCTATATGTGCTGCGCCGTCAGACGAATGGCAACCATGTCACCCTCATGGGAGTGCAGGGCAGCAACGACCAGTCGCATTGGGATGACATCGGCATCATATCCCTGGGCAATGCAAGCTCAGGACAGGAATTTATCTCCAATCCCTTATCCCTTGGCGACAGCACCTACCTCTCGCTTCGCTTCACCATTCTGGCCAACACCTCTGGCAACACCTTCGGCCACTTTGCCGAATTTCGCCCCATCCACGTGAATGTCTTCGGCCCATACTACCTCGTAGACCTGCCCTCCGTCGCCACCGCCCTGCGCCAGCAGATTGCCATAGGCAACATGCTCAGCGACAGCGATATCACCGACGATTCTCTCCATAACTTACGGCAGGCATACGACAACTTCCTCGCTGAGCTCAACAATCTGCGCAGTGGCAAACTACCCTCCTATATCAAGCAGCACACCAATCTCCCCACCCTCTACATCAACACCTACGACGGCGCCGACATCAGCAGCAAGGAAATCTACCAGTATGCCAAGATGTGGCGCGTCCGCGACGGACTCATTGAAATCTTCGACTCCCTGCAGATTCGCGGTCGAGGCAACAGCACCTGGGGGCTGCCCAAGAAGCCCTACCGCATCAAGTTTAAGCACAAGTCCAACTTCCTCGGCAACGACCATGCCAAAGCCCGCAACTGGACACTCCTTGCAAATTGCAGCGACAAGACCCTTATCCGCAATGCCGTAGCCTCCTTCATCGGTCAGAGCCTCGGGCAGCCTTTTGTGCCCTCCGCCACCTTTGTCGATGTCACGCTCAACTCCACCTTCCTCGGCAACTATCAGGTCAGCGACCAGATAGACATCAACCCGCACCGCATCAACATCGTCAGTCAAGACTCTATCCCAACCGACACCTCCGACATCACAGGCGGCTACTTTATGGAGATAGGCACACCGGCCTCCGGTCATAGTCCCTGGTTCCATACCGACCGCGGCGTTCCCATATCCGTCCGTGAGCCTGACAACGAGATTATACAGCCTCAACAGGTGGATTTCATCCGCCAATACATGAACAACGTTGAGGCCCGTCTCTTCTCTGACGATTTCAGTGACCCCGTCCGCGGCTATCGCCCATTGGTCGACAGCCTCGCCCTGGCCTCATGGTTCCTCACCGTAGAGTACAGCGGCAACTGCGACGGCTTCTACAGCATCTACTGCTACAAGCAGCAGGCAGACCCACACCTCTATATGGGCCCCGTCTGGGACTACGATATCGCCTTCAACAACTGCCACCGCATAGGCGAGGTCACCAACCGACTTATGCTTGACGCAGGCTATGGCGGTGACAACGGCAAGAACTGGTTCGTCCAGATGTACAACGACCCTTGGTTCCGCAATCTCATTGGGCGCCGGTGGCACAAAGCCGTCTGCAAGGAGAGCCTCGTAGAGCGCACCCTTGCCTTCGTTGACAGCCTCGCTGCCGAACTCGATGAGAGCCGGCAGCTCAACTTCCAGACCTGGCCCATCAACCGGCGCACCTGGGACGAACTGCAACTGTTCTCCACCTATCAGGAAGGCATCGACTACCTCAAAGACTTCCTCGTCAACCATGCCGCCTACCTCTCTTCCGTATTCCCCAACCCCGACGGTCTGCAGCTGCCACTGCCGCTGCCCACCAATCCCATGGGAATAGACCCCGACTACTATTACTACATATACAATGCAGGCGTTAACCACCCCATCGACATCAGCGACGGCACCGACCACATCGGCACCCATAGCCGTGATGACAACCGCGCTGCCACCCAGCTGTGGGAAGTGCGCCCCGCCACAGGCGAATACTACCGTCTCGTGAGCCGTGAGAGCAACCTCGCCATCACCGACATGGCCGACAACTCAGACGGCACCTACGCCACCGGCAATCAGCTGCGACTTATGCCGCTTGATGAGCAAGACGACCGCCAACTCTGGCGCTTCGTCAAGGCCGGCGACTTCTGGGCCATAGAGAATAAAGCCACCCGATTGGCATGGAACAACTCCCTTGGCGACAGCGCCGACGGCAATCCCGTCATCAGCTGGACCAACAACTCCGACAACGCTGCCAAGCCCACCCGTCAATGGTATGTGGAGCAGGCCGACGAAACCATTTCCGCCGCCATCGCCGCCCACCGGGATGACGACCTCGACTACTGCATCCTCTACGACCCCCACACCAATCAGATCCGCCTCCAGTTTGCTAACGGCCGACAACCAACGGTCAATGGTCAATGGTCAACGGTCAATGACATCGCCCTCTACGACCTCAACGGTCAACGCGTAGCTTCCCCCCATGAGGGGACGGGAGGGGAGCATATCTACATCCTCCGCTGGACCGTCAACGGGCGAACCTACTCCCGAAAGATAAAACTAAGGTAGCAAATATCTCAGCAACTTTGCAATTGCAAGGCAATGGTAATCAGAAGAGTGGTCGCGCCAGCGGCGCAGACTGACAAATAAAGAGTCTGAGAACCATAGCGGCAAATCTAATCGCGCCGAAACGAAATCTAATCGCGCCGAAGTCACATCTAATCGCGCCGAAACTGAACGGCTCCGCGCGATTAGATTTTTTCTTTTCGCAATCATCTAATTTCTCCACACAATCATATTTCTTCTCCACGCAATCATCTAATCTCCCCTCGCAATCATTTCTCTTCCCCACGCAATCATTTCTCTTCTCCTCTCAATTTTTTCTCTTCTCATCAAGATTAAATGCTCTGTCTTCGACCTCACAGGGCTCTTGCCGCAGACAATGATGCTGCCAGCGGTTAAGGGGCCGCCGGAGGCCGGAGTATAGGGTCTGCTCAAGGCTATCATCAGAAAGACCGGCTCCTTGCTGGAACCGGCCTTTGCCTTATGGTGGTGCCTGCAGGCTTTCGGCCTGCGGCTTAACCGAAACGTGGGTTTCGACTGTTTACTCAGCTACTCATCATAGTCTGGCTTGAAATTGCGACCGAGGTCCTGATAGGCGCTGTTGAGCATCTCAGTGGTGATGACGAAGTCGCGGTTAACTTCGCGCCCAGGGTCAAGCAGGGAGTGAGAGAAAAGCCAGTCGTAGGTCTGGCCCATATAGAAGATGCGGGCGGGACGGCCATGGTCGATACCGGGCATACGGGTATAGATGAGGCGCGAGTCGTCGCCGGTGGCCTTGATGGCTGCCACCACCTTGTCGCTGGCAGACACGGGCACACGGCTGTCGGCGGTACCATGGACTATCCAGAGGGGCAGGCGGCTGAGTCCGCTGAGATCCTTAACGGTAGCGCCACCGCACAGAGCCATGGCGGCAGCAATGCGGTCGGGATAGGTGGCAGCAAGGTCGAGGGTACCGTAGCCACCGAGGCTCATGCCATAGACATAGATACGGGTGGTATCGACGTTATAGTTCCTGGAGGCCCAGTCAACGATTTTCATTATCTTGTGGGGATTCCACGACTCGCCGGGATTCTGCGGCGCCATGATAAAGCAGTCGATGCTGCGTCCGCGGGCCACGGCATCAATGGCGCCGTAGCGCTTCACCTTGGCCAGGTCTCTGCCGCACAGACTGCGGCCATGGAGGAAGATAAGCAGCGGATAACGCTGATTGGAGATTTGAGATTTGAGGCTTGGGGCTTCGCCTTCCATCCCCTCATCCACCTCCGGCGGCGCCGGGGCATGAAACCAGAAGTTGTAGGCTCCGGGCACCGTGCCCACATGGGCAGTGAAGCCCTGGCCATTGACCTTTGACCATTGACCATTGACCATTACGGCCAGGACGATGAGGATGAGTATTCTGCTAAATTTATTCATACCTGCAATTTTCATATTTTCGGCAAAGGTAATAAATAAATTTGAAATTTGAAATTTAACGAAAACGAAAACGAAAACGAAAACGAAAACTCTTGACTATCGGCTTAACTACTTAACTCCTAATTCCTAACTCCTAATTCCTAACTCCTAATTCCTAACTCCTAACTCCTAGTTTGCTGTGAATCCGCCATTTATCACCTGGGTAGTACCGACGGCAGAGGAACCGAGATATAGGCCATGGAAAGCTGTGGCAGCATCAGTGGGCGCTGAGGTAGAAGACTTTAGAGTGTAGGTGGCTCCCTTGACCATGCCGGTGGCGGTAAACAGCGAGAGCGTGGAAGACACCCTGGCCGCTACGCTGAAAGTAACGAGGTTATTGCCGCTGGAGTCTGCCAGAGTGTAGTATTTGCCGGTCTCAAAGGTGAGGGAAGAGTTGGAGGAATAAAAGTAGTAGCCCTGACTGGCATTGCTGATGGTGCTGCCGCTACTGCCGCCGAATCCGCCACCGCCCTGAGCACCGCCTGCGCTTATGGCTATGCCGGTGCCGGTAATCTGGATATAGGAATTGTTGTCGCAGTCAAAGCCTTCCTCGGGACTGCCGGCGCTAGTGTAGGTGAGCACTGCTCCATTGCCGATGGTGATAGCTCCGCTGCGACCTGCATTGGAGTCGATGGCATCATTGCCGCTGGAGTAGCATACTGTGGCACCGCCGTTAAAGTAGATATTGCCGCTGGAGTTGATGCAATCGTCGTAGCATGCCAGATAGTGCTGTCCACCCTCAATATAGACGGCGGTCTTTGACTCGAGGCCCTCGGCGCCGTCAGTCTTGGTGGATATCTCGGAGGTTCCGCCATAGAGTGTGGCGGTGCCCTGCACCTTGATGGCCTTGGCTGACGAGCCGCTGCTCTGCTGCATGCCGCCGCCGGGCCCCCATCCTCCGCCTGACGTGCTGCCGCTGCCGAGCGATGAGCCAGTGGTGGACACGCTGAGGGTGGGCCCAGTGCCATCGGCAAGACCCTGGGTATAGGTGCCTGCCGTCTTGATGCCCTTGCCGCCGGTGCCACTCATGCTGATGGTGATGGTGCCGCCATTGAGGGCTATCTTGGCGTCGGCCTTGAGGCCCTTGGCGGTATAGCTGTCGGAGGAGCCGGTCTGGCCGGCACCGCTATTAGTAATCTTGAGAGTGCCGCCGTTGGTGGTGATATTGGTGGCGGTGATGCCGCGGCCTGCCGAGCCGGAGGCGCTGATGGTGAGGGTGCCGCCGTTCTGGACGAAGTCAGCAGTCTTGATGCCTGACGAATAGGAGGCATCATTGTTGATGACCTTCATGCTGCCGCTGGGAGTGAGGGTGATATCGCCGCCGTCGACAGTGACAGCGCCCGTAGCCTTGACACTCTTGCTCATTTCGCCGCTATTCTTGACGGTGACGGTGCCCGCGCTGACCGTGAGGTTGCCGTCGGCCTTGATGCCGATGGCATTGTAGCCGGTGCCTTCCTCCTCGCTGGTGTCGGTAGAGGTGCCGCCGTAGGTGTTGGTCACGTTGGTGAGCTGATAGGTGCGAGTGGTACCGGAGGTGGTATAGCTGTTAGATATGGAGTAATAGAAATCAGTGCCGGTGGTGGGGCCTGCAAAGTTAGCGGAGCGTATGGTGTAGGTAGTGCCGCGGCTGGTATAGTCGTCGGCCTTGAAATAGTAGGTGCCAGAGTCGGAGACCTTGAAGTCATAGTAATAGAAGGTAACGGTGCTGTAGCCGGACGTCTTGGACACGGTGTTGGTGAGTTGCTGTACCAGGGTGCCGTCGCTCTTGTAGAGATAGACTGTCTTCCATGCCGAGCTTCCGCCCATGCCACCGGGGCCCATGCCGCCGCCACTGGTGGGCAGGCTGACATATACCTTATAGCTGGCAGTGGTGTCGTCGCCGCTGCCGGAGGTCTCGGCTGTGCCGCCGGAGCCATTGGCTGTGATGTCAATAAAAGTGGTGGCGGAGCTCTCATCGATGGTGATGTTGCCATCTGCACTGAGACCCTTGCCGCCGTTGGCCGTGTTGGTGATGGTCAGAGTGCCGCCGGTTACGCTGATATCGCCATCGGCCTTGAGAGAGGTGGGAAAACTGATATCATCAGACTCCACGAGGATGCCACCCGTCTGACTGACGGTTACGGTTGCTCCACTGAGGACTATGTCACCAGCTGCCTTGACGCCCTTGACGGCATCGGCCGCAACTGAGATGGCGAGGGTGCCGCCCAGCAGATAGACATTGCCACTGTCCTCGTCCTCATGGTCGGCAGTCTGGCCACTGGACTCGGTGCCGTCGAGATCCACCTGCATGCCATCGTCACCGGTGGAGGTGATGCTTATCTCGCCACTCTCCTGTAGGAAATACTCATTGCAAGAGATGCCGTCCTTAACGGCGGAGCGCACGTTGAGGGTGCAATTGCGCAGGGTGAGGTAGTCGCCGGCCTTCACACCATGGGCACAGAGGCCATTGACATTAAGGGTGCCCTTGCCCTTGAATTCGGCATGGCCCTTGACATAAAGGGCTGCCTTCTGCGAGCCGTCAGCGCAGTCGGTCAGGGTGTTGACGGTGCCGTTCTTGACAGAGATATCTATGCGCTTGCCGTTCTGCACATGGATGGCCGCGCCGCTGAAAGTGGCGCTCTTGTTGGTTAGGGTGAGGCCCTGGAGCTCCACGGTGCTCTTGTAGGAACCGCTGAGGTAGAACTCGCCGTCGCTGCTCTCGCCGCTGAGAACATAGGTTATCTCGCCCACATTGTCGTCACTGACGTCGGTGCTTTGTGCCATGCTGACATGAGCGCCCTCCACAGAGGGGTCAACATACTGCGCCACATTGCCAGCCACCTCGATACTGACGGAGGCGTCGGAATAGACTAGGCTGACCAGATTGTCCTCCACCTCGGAGTCGTCGATATAGATGGCGCTGATGTCAGCGATGGTGAACACCTTATTTATAATAGTAAGGGTCTGGCCCCCGGAGTAGGTCATGTCGCCAGTCTGAGCGGCGGGAAACTTATAGGTCACGCTGCCCACGCGGACATTGAGGCACTGACCTTTAACCATTGACCATTGGCCGTTAACCATCACGGCCAGGACGGCGAGCAGGAGTATTCTCTTTATCTTTTTCATGGCCGAGAAAGTTTAAAGGTCAATGATTTGCTCTTCAGTACATAAACGCCCTTGCCGAGGGCGGCCTTGGCGGCCTGAGCATTGGCAAACTTGCCGATGCGCTTGCCTTCGGCAGTGAACACCTCCACCGCCTCGGCAGAGTCGGGGCTGAGAGGCTGCACGCCGGTTGCATCGTCGGAAAAATACATCTTGCTCAGATTGCTGAAGGCAAAGGTGTAGTCACTGCCGTCGGTATCGACCGCCACGAGGCAGCAGTTGGAGATACTGAGCGTAAGGCCCTCCACCTTGATAGCCACAGAGTTGCCGTCAGTAGTCTCGAAGGTGAGGTAGGAATAGTCATAGGCTCGGGCACTTGCTATTCCTACAAGCAATAATAAAGTTAGCAATATTCTTCTCATATCATTTCTGTTTTGTCATTTCTCCTCTTTATGTAACTTTATTTTCGAGTGCAAAGGTAAGTAGTTAAGACTGTATTACAATAAGTTAAATTATCTTTTTGTTTTGCAAAAGGTACTTTTTTACAATAAATTTGCATTATTTCTCTATTTTTTTACGTTGAAATACGGAAAAACGGCTTAAATTTGCAAAAAATCAAAAATATATATCTACATACCATGAGAGAAGAAACTACCATGTCCAGTGGGCAGCATCCCGTTACCGCCTTGCGGAGTCTGATAGACGAAGAAGGTATCGTCGTGATTGATAACGTGACCTCGTTGCCCACCGGCGAGCAAGGCTTCATGTCGCCCTATATGGTAATCAGCATCTGCCATAGCGGATACGTGAAAGGCAGCTACGACCATCTGCCGGTGGAATTTAAGTCTCACGACATCTCTGTAGTGACGCCTAATCACCTGCTGGAATCCATAGAGGTTTCGGCCGACTATAATGCTACGCTGATAGTGATGTCCGACAAGATGGTCAGCCAAATGCGCCAGCATGCCAGCTACCGCAATTTCCTCATCTACCACCGCGACCCCGCCTTTCACCTGGACGACAGGCAGTATGAATCGATAATGTATCTCTCCAAGCTGATGCAATCCGCATCGATGATGCACTCCGACACCAGGCAGAGCATCAAGATGCACCTGCTGGAAATAACCTACATGTTTATCGACGAGTATCGCTTTGACAACCATCCGGAGGAGAGAAGCACCAACTCTACGCTGTTCATGCAATTCTACGACAACCTCACCGAACACTACCGCGAAAGCCGCGAGGTGAAATTCTATTCCAAGCTGCTATGCCTATCGCCCAAATATTTCAGCACAGTCATCCGTCAGGAGACCGGCACCAGCGCCAGCCGCTGGATAGCAGACTATGTGGTGATGCGCGCCAAGCAGCTACTGGCCCACAACGGCAGCAAGAGTATTCAGCAGATCAGCCAAGAGCTGGGATTTCCCGACCAAGCCACCTTCGCACGCTATTTCAAGACCAACACAGGCATGCCGCCCAGAGAATTTCGCGACAAAAAGCATAAGGTCAGGAAAAAATAACACACCATACCCTGACAGAACGTTTCGCTTAAGCCATTGACAGAAAGATTGCCTTATGTCATGGCGCGGTTGGGAAGAAACCGACCTATTTCATTGCCCTTAAAACCCGTTACGCGGGATTTAAGGGCCTTGTTGTGCCTTATTTGCAGATAAAAAGTTAACTTTGCAAAGTGAAAAGCAATAACTCACAACTTATAACTCCCAACTACAACACATGCTACAGTCAATGACCGGCTACGGCAAGGGTGAGGCCGCATACAAGAGCCGCAAGATCACCGTTGAGATAAAGTCGCTCAACAGCAAGAATCTCGACATTTCCACCCACATAGCTCCCTCCTACCTCGACAGAGAGCTGCCACTGCGCCAAATGCTGGCACAGCACGTGGTGAGGGGCAAAGTCGACCTATCCGTGAAAGTGGAAGACACCGGCAGTGACTCTGCAGCCTGCATCAACGGCAGCATCGTGGGCAACTATGTGGAGCAGATACGCGCCATCAGCCGTCAGCTCGGCATCAGCGAGCCGCAGGACTGGTGGGCCGTTGTCGGTCGCCTGCCAGGGGTGACGCAGACCATAGCAACCGACGAGACCACCGACGAGGAGTGGACAGCCGTGACCAAAGCCATGGAAGAGGCCCTCGGCAACTTCGCTGCATTCCGCAGGCAGGAGGGAGAGGCTGTGCAGCGTAAGTTTGAAGAAAAGCTGCAGAACATTGCCACCTACCTCAAGGCCGTGGAGCCCTATGAGCAACAGCGCACAGAGCGCATACGCCAGCAAATCACCGACCGCCTCAGTTCACTCAACATCGACTACGACCGCAACCGACTGGAGGAGGAGATGATATACTACATCGAGAAACTCGACATCAACGAAGAGAAGCAGCGCCTCACCAACCACCTCCGCTACTTTGCCGACACCATGGCACAGGACGAACCCCAGGGCAAGAAGCTGGGATTCATTGCCCAGGAGATGGGCCGCGAAATAAACACCCTGGGCTCCAAGAGCAACCAGGCTGAGATGCAGAACCTCGTGGTAAAGATGAAAGACGAACTGGAGCAGATAAAGGAGCAAGTGCTCAATGTGCTTTGATTTGACAAATTCGCAATTTTACGATTTTACAATTTGGCAAGCCTTTGGACAAAGATTTTTGAATAATTTCTAATAATTTCTTCCGGACTTGGCAATAAATTTCAAATTTCAAATTTCAAACTTCAAACACTCTGATGTTATTAGTATTTTCTGCCCCAAGCGGCAGTGGCAAGTCCACACTTATAAACCACCTGATGAGCCAGGTAAAGGGCCTCAGTTTCTCCGTCAGCGCCACCAGTCGGCCACCCCGCGGCCAGGAAAAGGATGGAGTGGAGTATCACTTCCTCAGCGAGGCTGAATTTCGCCAGAAGATAGCGGAAGATGCCTTCGTAGAATACGAGGAGGTCTATGCCGGCACCTTCTACGGCACCCTTAAATCGGAAATCGACCAGCGTCTGGAGCGGGGCGAAAACGTAGTGCTGGACATTGATGTAAAAGGCGGCCTCAGCGTCAAGCGCATCTATGGCGACAAGGCATTGCTAATCTTCATCCAGCCTCCTTCAATAGAGGAGTTGCGCCGCCGCCTTGAGAAACGCGGCACCGACAGCCCCGAGAAGATACAGCAGCGCGTTGACAAGGCCGCCTATGAGCTGACCTTCGCGCCGCAGTTTGACGTGGTGATTACCAACGACGACCTCGAGACGGCGGAGGAAGAAGTCGTGAAAGTTGTGAGTGAGAGAATGAGACACACACCCTCCACTCTGAAGAAGATCTGGAGATGGGTGGTTGATTTGTTTGATTTATTCGCTTAAGGCTATGAAGAAAATAGCGATTTTCGGGGGTTCGTTTAATCCCATCCACAAGGGCCACGTGGCCATAGCGCAGGGTGTTCTTCAGAGCGACCTCGTTGATGAGGTATGGCTGATGGTGTCGCCGCGCAATCCCCTGAAAGAGGAGAGCAGCCTCATGCCAGACCGCCTGCGCCTGCAGTTGGCACGGCGCGCCGTCAAGAACCTGTCCGGCATCAAGGCATGCGACTTCGAATTCCACCTGCCCAAGCCTTCCTACACCTACATCACCCTGCGCCGACTGCGCGAGGCACACCCCGACCACCAGTTCATTCTGATGATGGGCGCCGACAACTGGCAGCGCTTCAGCCTGTGGCGCAACCATGAGGAACTCCTCGCCGACTACCCCATCATCATCTATCCCCGCCAGGGCTGCGACATTGATACGGCAGCACTGCCCCCCACCGTACACTACGTAGAGATGCCGCTCTACGACATCTCCTCCACTCAGATACGCGAAGCCCTCGCCAGAGGCGAGGACGTAAGCGAGTTCATTCCATAGCCCCCTCTAACTCCCCCTCAAGGGGAGGACTCTGGCGTCAGGATAACCACTCAACGCTAACCGCTAACCGCTCAACGCCCAACGCCCGAGGTGTCGGGTTCTTGACTCTTGCCGTTGGTTTGGTTCGGCACAGTGTTTTCAGGTGCGGCAGAAGCCGGAGCATCTAAGCTGCCAGCCTCCGCAACAGTGGTCTTGCCGTTGACATCAGATGAGAGTTCCTCATGCTTGGGAGGCACATAGTGCACTCCGTCCGACTGAGTGAGGAAGCGGGCATAGCGGTCATAGGCGCGTGAAGGATACGCGTTGAAGGTATTGTTGGCAAAGAGTATGTCGGTAATCTGGTTATCATGCACATACCGCACCATGTTGCGAGTGAAATAGCGCGTGTCGACGACGTGTACCTCCTCAAAGGAGAAGAACAGGTAGCCAGGTATGGCATTGCCGAAGCTGTCCTTGATGATTAACAGCCTGCGGTGGTTATGAGTGGACGTGCGCACCACCGTCAGCTTCGTATCGCCGCCCATAAATGTGCAGTAGGCTCCGCCGCTGCCGTCCTTAAACTTATAGAAGTACGGGCCTGCAACGGGCTTCGACTCCGACATCACGCGATAGTCCTTGTCGATTTTATAGTTGATATAGGTGGTCGTGTAGTTCACCCCGCGCGGCGTGTAGTACACAAAGTCCTCCGGGGCATTCTTGACGGCAATGTCCTTGGAGTAGCCGTACATGCTGCCCACGTAGCCGTGGATTACATGCTTGTCGTAGCTGTCGAGGTCGCGGAAAGGCACTCCCGCCACGCGCGCAAACTCCTTGGCGGCATAGTAAGCGCCCAGCGGAGCCCAGTGGTGGTCGGTGCGCAGGTATATGTCCTCATCGATGCGCGACTTCAGTATGTCATAGATATCCACCGCCTTCACTCCGGGCGCCAGATGGGCGTTGACATTGTCGATGGTAGGTCGCTGCGAGCGCGAACGCTTGCGCACCTTCTCGGGAATGTAGAAATCCGTGGACATGGGTATCACCATGCAGTACACGTTCACCTGCGGGAAAGTCTCCTTATACTTATTGGCAGCATTGGCATACCCCACTCCGCCGTTGCCATCGCCGCCGTAGGCCATCAGCGCCCTCACGTTAGGCCCTGAGCCGACCACTATTATGCCGGCGTTGGCAATCTTGGCATTCTCGTTAAGCAGCGGGTTGGCCGCACCGCTGTCGGGCACTGCCGCACCGCTATCCGCCATCCGCTCACCGCTGTCCGCCATCTGCTCACCGCTCTCGGTGGAGGCATGGAAGGTCACGTTGTCCTCACCGTAGCTCATCCGTATCAGGTCCTTCACCTGCATGCTGAGAGTCATCAGCTGGTCGCGGAACGGCTCGGTGTCGCTATACCACGACGAGACCTCCTGGGTGAAGATGCCATCCATGAGCCTGTCAAGCGAAAACCGCGGCATCTCGGCCAGTTCCCGCTTCTCCAGCTCCGACACCACGCTGCGCGGCATCACGTTGAACACCACGCAGAAGGCGGCGAATATCGTGCCAAGCAACGCTATATATATAATGTGCAGTATTTTCATAGGTCAACCTCCGAAGAATTTAAGAATTAAAGAGTTGAAGGATTGAAATTCACTTTTCAACTTTTCACTTTTCAACTTTTCAATTTTTCAATTTTTCAACTTTGTCAGAACCGTGTATAGATAAACGCGTTGTTGGTAGCCCCTACGAGCATCGCGACGCTCAGCACCAGTATCGCAACCGACAGCGCCGTCCTGAAGAGCAGAACTGCCGTGCCGTGAACCGCCGGCCATCGCCCAAGCATCCGCATGCCCAGCCTGCCGGCCGCTCCGCGCAGAGGCATCGAGAACAGCACAGCCACTATCCACAGCCAGAAATTGTCCAGCAGGGCACTCTCCGTCACGAAGTCCTCAAACACCGCGCCCTGGCCGAAGAAAACGCCAAAGAACGCAAGCATCCTGTCGAAGTCATCGAAATAGAAGATGCCCCACCCTATCACCACGAGAAGCAGGCTGTAAACATGAAGCAACACGTTAGGGATATATTTGTCGACGCGCAAGAGCGTATACTTCTCCACCATGACGATGAGGCCGAAATACAAGCCCCACAGGATGAAATTCCATGACGCCCCGTGCCACATGCCCGTCAGGAACCATACCACCAGAATGTTCAGCGCCTGGTGGCTGCGGTTGCCGCCCAATGGGATATAGACATAGTCGCGGAAGAAACTGCCCAGCGATATGTGCCAGCGCCTCCAGAAGTCCGTGATGGAGTTACAGCAGTAGGGATGCCGGAAGTTCTCGTTGAAATGGAAGCCCATGCAGCGGCCCATGCCGATGGCCATATCAGAGTAGCCTGAGAAATCAAAATATATCTGCAGCGTGAAGGCCACGATGCCCACCCACGAGCCCGTGGTGGTAAGATCTTGGAGGTTTCCGCCCAGGAATTGGTCCGACAGCTCCGAGAGCTGGTTGGCAATCAGCACCTTCTTGCCCAGACCGATGAGAAAACGGTATATGCCCTCAGCCAGGTCAGAGGCACTCACATGGCGCTCCGTCACCTCATGGGCAATAGTGCCATACCGCACTATCGGGCCCGCTATCAGCTGCGGAAACATCGAGATATACAGCAGCAGATTATGAAAGCGTCTCTGCACCGGCGACTCATGCCTGTAGACATCCACCAGGTAGGAGATAGACTGGAAGGTGTAGAAACTGATGCCTATCGGCAGCATGATGCCGGGGGCACGCAGATCAAGGCCCAGCGCATTAAGCTGCAGCACAAAAAAATCCGCGTACTTAAATGTACCCAGAATCAGGATATTGACAGCCAGGCCTAACCCAAGCATCCACTTGCGGCCTGCCCCATGCCTGCCGTCGATGGCCAGACCGGCAATATAGTTGAGCAGCACGCACGCCAGCATCAGGAAGACATACACCGGCTCACCCCACGCATAGAATATCAGCGAGAAGAGTATCAGCGCAAAGTTGCGGCATGTCATCCGCCTGCTGCCACGTGGCGGCAATGCCGTAGGCATCGCGAGCAGCTCGCCAGTGGTCGCGCCAACGGCGCGGGCTGGCTTAGAAGAGCTGCGAGAGCAAAGCGGCAACGCCCTGTCAATGGCACCGCCAAGCAGGTAGCTGAGCGCAAAGGCTGGAATGAAGACAAACAGGAAGAATAGGTCGGAAAAAACCATCGTCTTACCTCGTATTTCAATAGAAGTTTATTTTGACGTGCAAAATTACGAATAAACTGGCAAATATTTAAAGTTTGAAATTTGAAATTTAACGAAAACGATAACGAAAACCAAAACGATAACGAAAACGATAACGAAAACGAAAACGAAAACGAAAACCAAAACCAAAAAAATCTGCGAAATCTGCTTCATCTGCGTAAATCTGCGTGCCGCAGAGCGGCAACTCATCGCGCCGAAACCAAATCTAATCGCGCCGAAGTCAAAGGCGAAGTCTTCGCGAAGATTTCGTCGGTGGTCGCGCTGCAAGCGCGGTCCGACAAAAGGAAATCTTAGAGCCTTGGCGGCAAATCTAATCGCGTCGAAACGAAATCTAATCGCGTCGAAAGTGCCAACTTCTACGCGATTAGATTTCTTTTTCTGCGGAATACTGCCTTTTTTTAGTGCCTATGTTGCCTATGTTTGCAGTATTTTTAACAAAACTTTGCAATTCTGATATTGAATTAAGGAAATGCTGCGGGCGTTGCTTTGGCGCAGTGCCAGCCCTGCGTCCCTGGCAGGGAATTTTTTTTTCAATCTACAACTTTCCTCAACTGTGAATCGTTAACCTTCAACCCTTTAACCTTAAAAAGCTTTCGCAGATTTCTGCTCGGTGATTTCGGTATTTTCTATGGTGTTCTTTCGTTTTTATAGTATGATTGACAAAAATTCAGTGCGAAATACGATGTTTATAACGAAAAAATCCTATTTTTGCATTCATAATACAAAACTTTTATCATGAAAAAGATTTACACCCTATTTATTCTGTTCGCGCTCACAGCGCTGTTCACAACCAATGCGAGTGCCGCAGACGGCGATGTTTTCGTGCTTCCTGTCGGATATATGGCTCCCGATGGTACACAGTCTTCGGTGTCAATACGCTTCAAAGTCGTGGATGAAAAAAACAAATATGTTAGCATAATCGGTGAAAAGGACAACGAAGGTAACTACCACAGCTGCATTATTGATGAAGGGAAAGATTACAGCGGCGAGATTTATTTGCCATCTATGGTAGTAAACACATCCAACGACGACGGCGAAATCTACATCGTACGCTATATCGGAGAGTATGCATTCTACAACTGCTCAGCCAATATCACCCTGCCCGGGTCTATTTCTATCATAGATAAATGTGCTTTCATAGATTATCAGTACGACGGCTATGACTTTAAGCTTCCATCCAGTGTGCAAAGAATAGGCCATGATGCCTTCCGTCGTGCAAAGATAAAGGGCATTTCCCTCAATGCCGGTTTAAGTAGTATTGAAAGTGGTGCTTTTGCTGATAGCGATATCGAGAGTCTGGTTATCCCCGGTACCGTTACCGATATTGGATATGCAATAACGCAGAGGTGCAACCAGCTGGAATACCTCGCCGTGACATATACCAACGAGACCTACTATTCTGACAACAACGTGGTTGTTGAGACCGCTAGCAAGAAGGTGGTTGCAGGCTGCAGAAGCTCTGTCATCCCCGACGATGTTAAAAGTATTGCCTCTGATGTTTTCTGGGGCACCAAATTTCGCAACCAGACCATAACCATTCCTGAAAGTGTTACATCTATCAGTTCTTGTGCTTTCCAGGAATCCAATATCAAGCACCTCATCATCCGCAGCAAGACACTAGAGATTGGGGCAGAAGCTTTCATGTACAACAACGAGATGGAGCGCCTTGACTTCTACGGCGGCGACGTTACTATCCATGGCATAGCCTTCAAATTTTGCAAAGCACTCAAGGAGATGTGGTGCCATGACCACAAGCCCAAACTCGCGAAATCGGAGTATGAGCAGTTCTATAGTGTAGGCCCCAACTGGGGCCCCGCCACCCACAACGGCCAGACCAAGATATTCGCCAAATACCCTGACGAGTTTACCGATAAGGTTGAGGGCATAGGCAATATCTGGGAGTATTGGTTCTATCCCCATATCTACGGTCTTGATGAGAACGTGATAGGCTTAGTCTATCTCGACGACTACACATGGCCCATCGCTGGAGAGGATGCCGACTTCACCGCCACCTCGCTCACCGAGCATGCCACGGTGAGCAGTGTGGCATACCGCGTTTACAACAATGGCTGGCAAGAGATAGACCCCTCGCCATGCGCCCTTAACGGCAAATTCGATATCGGTTTTACCATCATCCTTGACGAGGGCTACACCTTCGGCGACAATCCGGCACTCTATGTGGGTGGTGACCAAGATGACGTATATGTCAGGCGCTCTGACACAGAGATAGTCTTCATCATTAAGGATTATAAAGTGCCTGCCCCACCGGGCGGCATGCCAATCAAGTCGGTTAGCGTAAATGTGACGGAGCCCGTGGAGGGGCAGCCTCTCTCTACTAAGGTTACATGGCCCACAGGCATTGCTGCACTAAGGCAAGACTGGACTGTAAGCAATGTGGAGTGGACCGGCGACGACCCCGACATCGAAGACCTCGGCAACTACGACCCCAACAAGAGCTACACCCTCACAGTCACCGTAGAGGCCAATGAGAACCATTGCTTTACTGAAGACGTGAAGGCAACGCTTAACGATATGCCAGCCGTTGCCAAGCACGGCTTCACGCCTGAGGGAGTGCCCACGCTCACTTTCTCCGTAGAGTATGGCAAAAAGAAGCCGAAGATGTACACCGTGTTTGACGGCGACCAGACCCTGACCTATTATTATGGCGACGGCTATGACAAGAGCAACCCCTATCATGAGTTCTACGACCCCGTCAACAACCCCTATGCCGTGCGCTTTGTGGGGTATGCCGGTAGAGTGACGCAGATTGTTATCGACCCGTCGATGAAGGACGCTCCGCTGACTTCAACGAAAGGAATGTTCTTTGGATATCAGGACACTGAAACACAAGAGTGGTATTACCTGTCCAAGGCGAAAGGAATACAGGGGCTGGAGAACCTCAATACAGCCGAAGTTACCAACATGAGTGATATGTTCAGGAGTCTGGTTTCTGTGAAGTCGCTGGATGTCAGCTCTTTCAATACAGAAAATGTTGTGGATATGAGCAAGATGTTTTATTCTTGCTCAGGCCTCACGGCATTGGATATTACCAACTTCAATACCGACAACGTGACGTCGGCGAAACAAATGTTTGCCTATTGCCAGGAGCTGACTACCATTTATTGCAATGGTGACTGGACATATAATTCAGGCTATGATATGTTTGTTGATTGTTCTAAGTTGGCAGGCGGCAAGGGCACTGAATATAATGAGAATAATACCGACGAGACCTACGCCCGTCCTGACGGCGGCGAGGATAAGCCGGGTTACTTCACCAGGACAGCGCCGACGCCTATCAACTACATCGGGCTGGAGCTCATGCCCCTTATGTCCGAACTCAACCCGGGAGACAAAATGCCTTTTGATTTATGCTCCGCCTCCTGGGGCACCAGCCTCGATATCGCCGACTTCAAAGTGGGGGCTTTGCAGTGGTATTACGCTGACAAACCCAACGAAGAGGGCGACGGCCTGATGGCGGTGCCCTATGGTGAGGGATACGACCCTGCAACGCATTACGCACTCATGGCCACCTTCCGTGCCGACGAGGACTATTTCTTTGCGGACGATATCAACGTAAGGATAATGTTTGAATACAATGATTATAAGAACCCCATCTTCAGCAATAGCTATACAGATTCAGAGAACAGGAATGTCCTTATGGTCATGTTTGATTGCCCTGCCAAGAAAGTCAAGGGCGATGTCAACGGCGACGGCGATGTCAACACTGCCGATGTGGTGGCAGTATATGCCTTCATCGAGAAGGGCGAGGCCAGCGGCTTCACCCACGAGGCCTGCGATGTGAACGGCGACGACTCAGTCGACACCGCCGACGTAGTGGCTATCTACGCCGCCATCATCGGTGAGGAAGCCGGCAGCCGTGCGTTCCACAAGCAGATGTCCAGACTCATGAGCAAGTAACGAGGCAACAACAGGCATCCGCCTCATAACACGCCATGGGCTCCGCAGCAGATTTGCTGCGGAGCCCATGCTGTTTTGGGAAAGGAGAAAAGGAGGAAGGAGGAAGGAGGAAGGAGAAAGGAGAAAAGGAGTAAGGAGAAAGGAGAAAGGAGTAAGGAGTAAGGAGGAAGGAGGAAGGAGGAAGGAGGAAGGAGGAAGGAGAAAAGGAGAAAAGGAGAAAGGAGAAAGGAGTAAGGAGAAAGGAGGAAGGAGAAAGGAGTAAGGAGTAAGGAGTAAGGAGTAAGGAGGAAGGAGGAAGGAGTAAGGAGTAAGGAGTAAGGAGTAAAGAGGAAGGAGGAAGGAGGAAGGAGGAAGGAGTAAGGAGGAAGGAGGAAGGAGGAAGGAGTCAAGCGGCGAGTATGCCGTTGTCTCAGCTTATTGATGACCAGTCGATGGCGGGGTTGCGCAACTGGGCAAGGCGCTGCCATGTGGGCTGGTTCTGCGGGAGGCTGCGGTCGGGGTCGGCGGCAAGCAGCTGGGTGGCTGCCTCGCGGGCTGCCTCCAGTATGTCGTTGTCGCGCACGAGGTTGGCAATCTTGAGATTGAAGAAGAGGCCGCTCTGCTGCGTGCCCTCTATGTCGCCGGGGCCTCGCAGCTTGAGGTCTTCCTCGGCAATGACGAAGCCGTCGGTGGTGCCGACCATTATCTCCATGCGCTTGCGGGTGTTGTCGGCGAGCTTGTAGCCGGTGACGAGCACGCAGTAGCTCTGCTCGGCTCCGCGCCCTACCCTACCCCTGAGCTGATGGAGCTGCGCCAGGCCGAAGCGGTCGGCATTGATGATGGCCATGACGGAGGCATTGGGCACATCGACGCCCACCTCTATGACTGTGGTGGACACGAGGATGTCGAGCTTGCGCGAGAGGAAGAGCTGCATAATCTCATTCTTGTCCTGGTCGCGCATCTTGCCGTGGAGCTTGCCCACGCGCAGGTCGGGGAAGGTGGAGCAGATGGTGTCGAAGCCCTGCTCCAGGTCGCGCATGTCGCTCTTCTCGCTCTCCTTGATGAGGGGATAGACGATGTAGACCTGATGGCCCTCGGTGACCTCGCGGCGTATGAGCTGCGCCAGATGGTCGCTGCGCTGCTCATAGATATGGACGGTCTTGATTGGCTTGCGGCCGGGAGGCAGCTGGTCGATGATGCTGACATCGAGGTCGCCATAGACGGTCATTGCCAACGTGCGCGGTATAGGGGTGGCGGTCATGACGAGTATGTGGGGAGGGTTGGTGTTCTTGTGCCACAGGCGGGAGCGCTGCTCCACGCCGAAGCGGTGCTGCTCGTCGATGATGGCGCAGCCGAGGTTGTGGAACTGCACGGTGTCCTCCAGCAGGGCATGGGTGCCCACGATGATCTGCACCTCACCGCGCCTGAGCCCCTCGAGTATCGCCTCGCGGCGCTTGCCCTTGACGATGCCGGTGAGCAGCTCCACCCTGACGCCCAGCTGGCTCAGCATCCTGGAGATGGAGGCGTGGTGCTGCTCGGCGAGTATCTCGGTGGGAGCCATGATGCAGGCCTGGAAGCCGTTGTCGAGGGCGAGTATCATGGTCATCATGGCGACTACGGTCTTGCCGCTGCCCACGTCGCCCTGGAGGAGGCGATTCATCTGGCGTCCGCTGACGAGGTCGTTGCGTATGTCCTGCATGACGCGCTTCTGGGCGTCGGTGAGCTGGAAGGGCAGCACCTCGGCATAGAAACGGCGGAAGAGGTCGCCCACCTTATTGAATATAAAGCCGCGGTACTTGCCGTTGCGCTTCTGGGCAAAGGAGAGGATGCTGAGCTGCAGGAAGAAGAGTTCCTCAAACTTATGGCGATACTGCGCCATGGGCACCTCCTGCATGTTGGAGGGCAGGTGGATGCGGCGCAGTGCATCGTGGAGGGGAATGAGCTGGTGAGCGATGCGCATCTCATCGGAGAGAGTGTCCGCCACGCGCTGACTGCCCAGCTGACGGAAAGCCTCCACCACCAACTTCTCTATGAAGCGCGAGTTGAGATTCTGGCGCTTCATCCTCTCGGTAGTATGGTAGACAGGGTGCAGACCCAGCTGCCCCTGCGGCAGCTCATCGCCCTTGATAATCTCCAGCTCGGGATGGGTGATACTGTAGGAGAGATTGAAGATGGCGGGCTTGCCCAGCAGCAGATAGTCGGCATCCCTGCGCAGCGACTTCTTGAGATAGCTGATGCCCTGAAACCACACCAGCCTGACGGAGCCCGTGGCATCGGAGAACGAGGCCTCCAGGCGGCGGCTGCGCCCCACCCCCTCCTCGGCAATATCACTTATGCGGCCACGCAACTGCACATAGGGCATATCCTCGCGCAGCTGGCTGACGGTGTAGATGGTGGAGCGGTCAATGTAACGGTAGGGGAAATAAAAGAGCAAATCCCTGACCGTGCGTACGTCAAGCTCGGCAGCCATAGTGAGCGCACGCCCGGGGCCTACGCCTGGCAGATACTGGAGATTCTGGTCAAGGATGTTGTACATTTATTTGACAATTTCACGATTTCACGATTTGACAATTTATTGCCGCTGTGCGGAACGCGTTAGGAGTTAGGAGTTAGGAGTTAGGAGTTAGGAGTGAGGAGTGAGGAGTTAGGAGTTAGGAGTTAGGAGTTAGGAATGCCGAAGGCATCGCGAGCAGCTCGCCAGTGGTCGCGCCAACGGCGCGGGCTGGCAAAAAAAGAGCTGCGAGAGCGAAGCGGCAATTAGGAATGCCGAAGGCATCGCGAAGGCTCTGTCAGTGGTCGGCGAAGCCGGGCTGACAAATAAGAGCCTGAGAGCGAAGCGGCAATGCCGAAGGCATCGCGAGCAGCTCATCGGCTGTCGGCGAAGCCGGTGCCGATATCAAAGAGCTGCGAGAGCGAAGCGGCAATGAGGAAGGATTGAAATTCAATTTTTAAACTTTTCAATTTTTCAATTTTTCAATTTTATTCAACTTTTCAACTTTTCAATTTTTCAATTTTTCAACTTTTCAACTTTTCAACTTTATCCAATCGTCCAATCCCCTTACCTTGCCAGCGAGAACTTCATGCCGATGCCGAAGTCCTGCACGGTGGTGGGATAGGACGAGGAGGTAAGCAGCGGCGTAGTGGTCTGGCGGTCATAGTATGCCGAGAGGCTGAGCAAGCGGCTCACCTGATACTCGGCAGACAGCGAGAGCTTGAAAGCCTTGTTGCCGGAGGTGGCCTGTGAGAGGTCGGTCAGGATATTGCGGTTGATAGCCGTCTGGTCACGCAACGAGAAGTCGGCACGCAGGTTGAGCGAGTTGTTGACGGTGCCCTCATCGCGGCTGGAGGTGTCTTCCTCCTCCTCGTCAGTTTGCTTCTTGCGGCGGTTGATAATCTTTTTCTTCTTGCTGCTGCCGAAGAGCTTGAGATTGTTTATCTTGTATCCCATGCCGATAACGAAGTCGGACGACAGTGCCTCGGTAATCTGCTGCGAGGTCATGCTGAGGGTGATGACGCGTGTGCGGTTGTATTTCAACGAGCCGGTCAGGCTATTCTTGAGGGTGAAGCTGAAGCCCACCAGCGGCGAGAAGGCCTCGTTGATGGAGACGGTGCTGATATCGTACATCGACGAAGGAAGGGGATTGCCGGTGGTTGCGTCAGTCACGAATCCCAGGCCGTTCATGTAGCTATGGTAGCTGCTGTAGGTGTTGTAGGAGCCCACGGCATAGATGCTCTTGTAGGAGTGCTCCAGGTTGAAGCTGCGGAAGTGTGACTTAAACCATGGTATGCGCATCAGTCCGCCGTAGGTGATCTTCCAGTTGGGCAGCAGTCGCCTGAGGCTGGGGAAGATGTCAAGGCTTGAGCCCTCGCCTCCACCGCAGTAGGCTGCCAGGAATGCCGGTATCATCACATCTGACGAATACTTGTTGACGGTTCCGTTGGCAGGGTCGAAGGGCTGGCCTGCCAGCGACGTGTTGGCAGGATAGACGGCATTGGCATACTGCCTCTCCACCCTCTGCTGATAGACATCGAGGTATCTGAGGAACTTCTCGAACGTGGGGCTGTGGTAACCGTTGCCAGCACTTCCGGTGGACGAGAAAGCCGTGGAGATGCTGATGGTGCTCATCTGGAAGGAGCCGCTCTCGGTGGTGGGACGGCCTGCATACATATACTGTATGCTCTTCGACTTGGAGGTTACGCGAGTGGCGTTGAGGTCTATCTTGAGATTAGGTATGGGCTCCAGAGTGGCAGTGATCTGCAGATTCTCGTTGTTGTTGGTGGTGGCTGGAGTCGATACGCTGTCATTCATCAGCAGCCATCCGTTGCGCGCAGCCTTGTCGATATACGACTCGCCGGTCAGTCCGAAGGCAAAGTCCACTCCTGGCGCCAGCGGACTGCCGTGGCCTGAGCGCTGGCCGAAGAAGTCGCCCACATTGGGCAGGAATCCGGGCAACGACATATTGTAGCTGTTGGTGTAGCTGAAGCTCACATTGCGCACCATCATGGCGAAGCGGGCGGCGGCTCGTGCAATCTTATACCAGGGCTGGTCCTCGGCGGGCTTAGCCTTCTTGATGGTCACCTTGAGCTTGGCGGTGTCCTTGCTCAGTATGGATATGGAGTTATTGTTGAGCACCTTGTAGCGCAGCACATAGCGCTTGCCGTCCTGCCGCAGAGCATTGACCTTCAGCTTCTTGGTGCGCTGGTTATGCTTGAGGGTGAAGGTGCTGTCGGGGAAGAGCTGGATTTCCTGCTCAAAGAATTTCTCCTCGGGCTTCTGGTTGGCGGCACCCTTGGCGTTCTTGCCGGTGCTGGAGGTGGTGCGCTTGGTGCTGGTGGTGGAGTAATACTTGTTGGTCTTCCTGAGGAAAGGCACCAGATTGTAAAGCTCCTCCATCTGCAGGCGGCCGTTGACCTTTACGTTGCGCGAGTTGTTGATGGTGTTGCCCAGGGTGGAGCCGTCGCTGAGCGTGGTGCCTCGGTCCCAACCATACTGGGAGTCGAAGGCCAGGTCGGCGGTAATCCACTTGAAGAGGGGGAACTTGTTGATAGGCAGTTTCCACGACAGGTTGAACGACTGGCTGAACCTCAGCGGCGTGCCAAAGTGCTTGATGCTGTGCATCACTGAGTCCTTCCAGATGCTGTACTCGTCGGGGAAGAGGCTCTTGTTGACAGGCACATAGGGCTCCATAATCTCGGCGTTGGTGGCTGACTTGAGCGACATATGGATGTCGCCGGTGAGGTCCCAGTTGATGCCCATGGAGCGATTCCACAGGAAGTCCTGCGACCATGTCATAGGTATCGACTGGTCCATCAGGTTATCCATGTCGCGCTCCTGCAGCTCGAAGTAGGTGCGCGTGATGTCGGAGTTGAGCGTCACGCTCTGCGGCCAGAGGTTGAACTTCTGCTCCTTGAGCAGCTTGAGCCATCCCATCTTCGACTTGTCCTTGAGGTTCTTGAACGGCTCCAGCGGCTTCCAGTCGGGTGCGTAGGAGTAGCCGATGTTGAACTTCCACGTGTCGTCGTTCTCAAACACGGTGGTCTCGCCGGCTGTATGGCGGTGGCTGTGGGAGTAGCTCACCGAGAAATTGGCGGGGTCATAGGGCATGGGGTGGCGCTTGCTGGAGATGTCGAAGCGGGCATTGCTGATGGAGAAATTGGTGTTGACCGTGGTGGAGGTAACAATATTCTCCAGCGAGTCGCGCTCGGCCTTGGTGGTGCAGGCGTCGAGGGCGTCGTCCAGCTTCATGTCGGTGTCCAGCGGGTTATACTTGGGCTTGACCTTACGCTTGGAGTAGGAGTAGTAGAGCGGTATGCGTGCCTTGGCCTTCTCGGGGAAGAACTTGCCCAGCTGCACATTGGTGGTAAGGGAATATTCGTAGAGGTCGGTGTTGCGGCGCTCCTGCACGCCCTGCTCCAGGCCGCCGAAGCCTGCCGTCTCCACATGGCCCTGCAGTGCCACCGAGGCAAAGTCTGACACCTGCACATCCAGCTTGGAGCGCGCTGCCCAGCCACCCTCATCAGTATAGTCCTGCAGGCGGAGCTCGTTAACCCACACCTCGGCACTGCGCACTCCGCGCGAGTTGTTGCGCACACCGATCATCATGGTGCGTACCTCGCCCAGGGTGGGATTGCCCATCACGGTTATCTTGTTGTTGGGCGCATCATCGTCATACTCAAAGTAGGGCGCGGTGAAGGAGGCGTTGCCTGCCGACTTCTCGCGGTTGCGGTTCTTCTTGATGGCGGTAAACTTGCTGAGGTCGATGTCGAGCATGTTGCTGGCCGGCCATACGGCGCGGCAGTCAGCCTCGGTATAGGTGTCGTAGTGTCCCTTGGGGGTAAGGATGAGGGGTATCTCGTATTCGTAATAGTTGTTGCGGTAGTCGGAGCCAAGGCGGATGAATACCGAGGCCTCGTTATCCTTGAGGTTGATGTCGTCGGTCAGGGCATTGGCGTGCACAAACATCTGTATGTGCTTATACTGGCGGAGGTCCATGCCGCTGGTCTTGTAGATGGCACGGCTCTCGCCCGAGGGCAGATTCTTGACAGTTATATTGAGGGCCTGCTCATTGTTCTCTGTCAGCTGGCTGTTGTTGCGGTCCACCACTCGCGAGATGCCCGGCGGCAGCACGTAGTTCACCGGAGTCTTGTCGTTGTTCTCCTGTATGCTGATGGCCGACACGTCGAGCTCGCCCTCGGGCTCCTTGGTGGAACCGCCGGTGAGCGAGTGCTCATAGTTGCGCCATTCGCCGCGCACCAGTTCGAGGGTGCCGAAGCGCAGAATGGTGGGCTTCTCAAAGTTGGTCATATACATACGCATGAAGCGTATCGACGAGAAGTCGTTGATGTTGCCCTCCTTCTTGATATAGTTGGCAAGAGGAATGCGGAAGAGATACCATTCCACATTCTCGCGGTTGCCGTTGCGCAGACCGACGCTGGCGTTGCGGTGGTCCACTATGTAGCCCGTGCCCACCCTCATGCTGTCGGGATGCAGGCGCACGCGATATTCATAATAGTTGTTATACTCATTGAGGGTATAGTCCTGGTTGATGTCCTCCACGTCGGGGCGAGTCTTGTAGGCCGTGGAGTAGCTCTCGCGGTTGGTCTCGGAGTCGGCGGAGTTACCCTGCGGGTTGTTGATGCGCAGGTAGCGGTCGAGGATGTTGACACGGGCCTCGTCGAAGTCGGTGCCGCGGAAGTAGTGGAAGTTGTCGCCCGCGGGGTCTTGGGAGATGCTGTCATACACAGCGGTCTCCACCTTGGAGCGTATCTCGTTGAGATAGTCGGCATAGCTCTGGTGCTCACGCTCCTCGGCATCGGTCAGTCCGTTGAAGCCGATATCCTGGCGTGCCCTGGAGCCGCTGTTGGTGGTGAAGGCATAGGTCACGGCGTTCTGGGTGGCAAACTTGCCCCAGTTGTTGGTGCTGTAGGTGGCGGAGCTGGCGTCGAGGCCCAGTCCGCTCTCGTATGACTTGTGGCCGTCCCTGAGGATATCCTCGCTGATGTCGCCCAGGTCGATGTAGAAGTCGCCGCCCAGGTTGCTGTTGCCCTGCTGGCGTGAATAGATGAAGGGGTCGAGCATCCAGAACTCGATGTACTCGATGTTGGCAGCCTCAAAGTCGGTGGTCTCCAGCGAGCGCATCATGCCGCCCCAATGCTCGGCAGGGTTCTTCAGGTTGCCCTTGCTGTCAACGTCGGTGTTAAGGTTGTAGGGGCCCCGGCGGTCGGGATAGTAGGCCAGGTTGAGGATGTCGAGTGTCTGCGACTGGCCGTAGGTCAGCTCGCGGTTGGGGAACAGCTCTGTGCGATAGACCTCCCTCACATAGTGGTTGCTCAGCTGCTCCACGTCGCTCTTGATGTATCCCGGGGTGAGCGACGATGAGCGGCGGGTGAACAGGGGGTCGATGTAGTACCAGCTCAGCAGGGCGCGGTTGTAGCCGTAGCGCACGTCATCAATCAGGCTGCTCTCGCTGAACCGCAGCGGGGTGGAGCTTATCACCCACTCGCTGGGAGTGGTCACGTTGATTGACGACTTGGTGTTCTCAAAGTCGTCGATATACGATGAGCCGGCCTGGCTCTGGTCGTTCTTGCCGGCAATGAGCTGGGCAAACTCAGCGCTGAAATTGATCTGCGACGGCTGCTCCAGCCTCAGCAGGGGCAGTTTGTCGAAGAGGTCGGTGAGCCACTGGCTGCGCTTCTTCCAGTTGATGTTGAGGCCCCAGATGGTATTGTTGAGAGGCTCGGCGCCCATGGCCACCTTGGTGGTGAGCGACTGCTCCTTGAGATGCATGATGGTACCGCCTATCATCAGGTCCTTTGAGAAGTCGTACTGCCAGTTGAGTCCCAGCATCGTCTTGCGCTGGAAGGCCTCGCCGTCGTTGCTCTCCAGGCTCACGCTGACAGCGGTGCCGGCATCCAGTATGCTCTGGTTGATGATGGTCACCTCGCCGGCAGTATAGTTGACGGTATAGTCGGTGTTCTCCACCAGCGTCACGCCGCCGGCGGTAACCCTCACCGACCCTCTGGGCACATTGACAGAGCCCAGCGAGATGACATTGCTGCTGCCCGAGCCCTTAAACTGGCCCGTGAGCATAAACTTGTCCTTCTCCACCACCTGCTTGGCCCTCACCAGGGTAGAGTCGTAGAGCTCGTTGAAGACATACTTGCTGCTCACGGCATCATTGCCTATGACCTTGGCCAGGTTGGCTCCGAAGGGCTCTGCCGAGGGGAAGAACACACGGCCCGTGGTGCGGTCGACGGTGTAGCCGTCCACAAAGTCGAAGTAGCCGTTGGGGTGAGGCTGCTGCTTATTGTCCAGACGGTCAAGGTTGAGCATTGAGAGCAGCGTGCGGTCCTTATACTGAGCCTCGGGCAGATAGGTGAGGTAGACGCCCGTAGTGTCGCTCAGGTATTTGATGTCGAGTCTGAACTTGTCGGCCTGCACCGAGCTGGCGCCCAGGTTATAGACATTCTTCATCATCAGGTCCCAGTTGGCCATGGTGGGCGTGTTGGCGGCATTCTTCAGAGCCTTCACGTAGAGGCAGGTGGTGTTGTCGCTGCGGTCGGTGGAGAACTCGCCCACCTGGTAGGTGGTGCCCATGTAGGTGTACTCATAGGCCACGGCCAGCACCTGGTCGGTCTGCAGGGTGGTCTTGAGCGATATGTAGCCCAGCGTCTTATTGACGGTGTATTCGCTGCTGCTAAGCAGCTTGGCGCTCTCTATCTTCTCATAGTCCACGCCGCCCTCCAGGCCCGCGGCACTCATGGTGGAATAGACCTGGCTTATCTGGCGGGCATCGCTATAGCTGGTGTTGATGGTGGAGTAGAGGTCGTTGCTGCCGTTGGCGGGATTGGCAGTGCCCGTGGCGTGCCACTTGGAGTTGCTGATATGGTTATGCTCCGCCAGGTCGGGGAACGCCACAATGTTGCGTGTATTGGTGGTGGTGTTATTCTTGTTGGTCACCCACACCTCGATGCGGTTGATTGTCACTCCGCTCGTCACATTGGGCAGGCTGGCCATCCAGCGGTCGTAGTTGTCGCGGAAGAAGTGGCCCAGGAAGAAGTGGCGGTTCGCCTCGTAGGCATTGCCCGCTATCTCGAAGCTCGTCAGCTGATTGCCGCCGCTGGCGCTCACCGACTTGCTCACCGATTTCTTCTGGCTCACGGCCACCTGCAGCTTGAGCTTACCGAACTGCATGTCGGTCCTCAGGCCGAAGAGGCTGCTGGCGCCGGTCACCAGCGAGTTGTTGCTCGGCAGGCTGATATTGCCGGCCTCCACCAGCTTGATTATCTCGTCCTCCTTGCCCTCGTACTTGAGCTTGAGGTTCTTCATGTCGTAGTCAAACGAAGCCTCAGTGTTGTAGTTGAGGTTCATGTCCATCTTGTCGCCAATCTTGCCCTGCACGCTCACGTTGACCTTCTCGTCAAAGTCAAAGCCCGTAGTCTTGCGGTTGCGTATGGGCAGCGAGGGATTGTCGATGTCCTTCATGTTGACGCCGATCTTGAGCTCGGCCTCGCCCTGCACCTTCACCTGCACACCGCCAGGACCGAAGATCTTCTCCGCCGGACCGAGGTCAAACTTCATGTCGGTGAAGTCAAACTTCTTCTTGCCCGCCTCCTCGAAGGCATCCTGGTTCTTGCGGTTGAAGTAGGCCGCCATGCTGCGCCTGAGGCTCCAGCGCTCATACTCGTCCTTGGTCATCAGGAACGGCGCGTTGAGGTAGCTGTCGCCAATCTTGGTGCCCAGCTTGTAGCCGCCAGTCAGCTCATCGTAGACGGCCTCCGTCTTGGCGTTCTCAGCATCCTGCAGGTCGGCCATCCTCGTGTCAAGGTCCTTCTGGCTCACGGGCGCCGTCCTCTTCACGCCGTAGCGGGTGGAATCCATCTCACCATTTGAGGTTTGAGGATTGAGGTTTGAGGTTTCACTCTCAACTCCGGACTCCTCACTCCCAACTCCTAACTCCTCACTCTCAACTCCTAACTCCTCACTCTCAACTCCTAACTCCTCCTCTTGTAACTCATACACGCCCACGGCCTTATCGCCGCGGGTGCCTTGGGCAATCTGCCAGCCACCGGCCAGCAGCACGACTCCCATGAGCCATGCCCAAAATCTGCGTGTATGTTTATTCTTCGTTTTCGTTTTCGTTAAATTGCGGCCAAATAGCCAAATTGCACATAAATTGTAATTTGTAAATAGTGAAATTGTAAATTACTTTTCGTTTACAGCGCTTTCAGTGCCTGCTTGATAATCTGCTCAGCCTTGAGGTCGGGCTCCTTTGCCAGCAGTTCCTTCACCACCTTCTTGGTGGGAGCCGGCGAGAAGCCGAGCATCTGCAGCGCAGCGATGGCCTCCTCGCCCTCCACGCTCAATTGGCCATTGGCCGCTGACGACTGACCATTGGCGCTAACCGCTGACCGCTCAACGCTGACCGTTCTTACCTTGTCCTGCAGCTCCACGATGATGCGCTGCGCCGTCTTGCCGCCGATGCCCTTCACCCGCTTGAGCATGCCGTCCTGGCCGTCAGCGATGATGGCGGCAAGCTCAGGGGCGGGATATGCCGAGAGGATCGTGCGGGCAGTGTTGCCGCCCACTCCGCTCACGGAGATAAGGAGCAGAAACAGCTCGCGCTCTTCCCTGGTGGCGAAGCCGAAGAGCACCCAGGCATCCTCGCGTATGTCTTCGTAAACATAGAGAAGCCTCTCCCCAGCCCTCCCCTCAAGGGAGGGAGCTTCCCCCTGGAGGGGGGCTCTTTTCAGAGTATCATACGAACTCAGCGAGATGTTGAGCTCGTACCCAACACCCGCTGCCTCTATCACTGCCTTGGCCGGCGTAAGCTCCGCCAGCTGGCCTTTTATATAGTCTATCATAGTATGTGCGTATGCGTTACAACATATAATAACGCAAGAAACGCACATTTATTGCACAACGTCGCCTTCAATTATCAATTTATACACATTGACCACATCGGAGGTGTTGACCTCGAGGTTGCCATCCACGTCGACGAAATAGTCCACCTTGCCCGACTCGGTGCCGCTGATGATGTAGCTGTAGATGGCCACCACATCGGCGGTATTGCAGCTTCCGTCAGCATTGGCATCGCCGCGCAGCGGCAGCTCCTTGATATTCGCAAACCGGCTCCACACCCAATCATTGTTTTGATAAGTTTCGAGGCTTCCCTTGGGCACATAGAGCGTGGCGCTGCCATACACGCCGTCGTAGAACGGAGTCGTGGACTTATAGCCCCCTTTCGGTCCCGGCGGCTCAGTGCCGTAGCATACCACGGTGCTGAGGGCGAAGCCATAGTGCACATTATAATCCAGCGTCTTCACCGATGCGGGCAACACCAGCGTCCTCACCCTCGGAGGAATGCCGTAGCTCCCGATATGCTCCAACGTGGGCGGAAGCGACAACACGTACACGGAGGTATTATTAAAAGCACTTCCCACCAAAGTCGTAATATGCGCCTTGATATTTACTTTGTCAATGGCACTTACGTTGAATGCACTCTGCTTTATATCCGTCACGCTCTCCGGCACCTCGAGGTAGTCCATCTTGACTCCATGAAAAGCGTATTCTGCCAGCGTCTCCACGTCGTCGGGGATAACCGTGGCAGGCGTGCCGAGCACCAGAGTATTGGTCTCTGTTTCGATGATGCTGTTGCAGTCGTTGCGGCTGTCATACTTCGTGTTACCCTCCTCCACCGTCAGGTGCTTAAGTGAGCAGTAAGCGTATGCTGTGGGCGCCACCTCTGTGGTAGCCGCAGGAATGGTCACCTCGGTCAGCCCCGTATCGCGGAATGCCTCAGCTCCAATGCGCGTAACTGTGGGTGGAAAAGTGAACTCCTTCAGCTCTGTACATCCGAAGCACATCCTGTCGGGCACCTCGGTGATGCCGTCGTGCAGGGTGACGTTAGTCAGTTTGGTGCAGCCGTAGAACAAATCGCTGCCTATCTTCGTCACCGTCTCGGGCACAGTAAACTCCGTGAAGCCGCACTGCGCAAATGTGGCAGTCGGCAGTTCCGTAATGCCACTATGGATGCCTACCCTCGTCAGGTTGCCGCAGCCTTGGAACACACCCGTACCGAGGCTGTTGATGGTCTTCGGAATGTCAAACTCTGCGAAGTCGGCGCCACTGAACACATAGTCGCCCAGCTTTGAAACAGAGGAAGGAATCTTCGTATTCTTGCAAGCCACCACCAATGTGGCAGTAGCACTCTCCACAATACCGTTGCAGTTGTTGCGGCTGTCAAACTTCGGATTGCCAGCCTCCACGCTCAGACTCTCAATAATATTGTAGGGAAATGCCCCGGCGCCGATTTCCTTCACCGTCCATGGCACCGTGATGCTGCGTAGTTTGTTGCATCCAGCGAAGACTCCCGAACCGATGCTCTCCGTGCCGCCGTTGAGCTCCACCGAAGCCAAGATGGTGCAGTCGGCAAAGGCTTTCGAGCCAATGGAGCGTACTGACCCGGGGATATTGATGCTCTCGAGGGCGCAGTTGTAGAACGCATTTTCACCTATCACCTCAAGGCTCCACGGCAGGTCAATGCTGTGCAGACCCCAGCACGCCCAGAAGGCGCCCCTGGCAATTTCTTTCAACCCACCCGGTAGGCGGATATTGTGGCTATAGCAATAACTAAAGGAACTCGGGCCAGCCTTCACCACAGTATAGTTCTGCCCCTGATACTGCACCTCGTCGGGAATCCATATATCATCGGTAGAACTACCACTCAGCGCCTTCTCTATCTGCGCCGTCATCTCCCCGGCGGAGAGGATGGAATACCTCACGTTGCCCACCTCAAAGGTCTGAGCCGCAGCGCAGAGCCACATCCCCAGCAAGAGGGATAAAAGAGTAAGTCTTTTCATGATTGAAAAATTCTTGATTGTAAAACAGTACATATCTTTATGCCTTAGGCGTTGCAAAGATAACAAGTCATTTCATAACCGCCAAATTTTACGGCATAAAAACATCAAGCCACCGGTTATCAGCACGGCGCACGGCTTCCGCTAAGCCGCCACACATCAGCCTGCGCTGGACGATACCTGTCTTAACAAGTCCCATGGTTTCTAAGGTTAAAAGATTAAAAGATTAAAAGATTAAAAGGTTAACGATTCTCGGTGAAGGAAAGCTGAAGAATTGAAGAATTGAAAAATGGAAGTCGCCTCCGGACTTGGCTTAACTATGTCGCTTCGCTCTCAGACTCTCTTTTGTCAGCCCGGCTTCGCCGACCACTGACAGAGCCTTCGCGATGCCTGCGGCATTCAACTATCAATTATCAACTATCAACTATCTTCGTGCTCTCGCGAAAAGCATTACAAAGATAACACTTTTATGTTAAACACGCAAGGCTTTTAACATAGTTTAATATGAAGAAAAAAGCGAATTCATACACCCCTATCGGTTATAGTTACTTTATTCATGCGCCCCGGCTCCTGCGTAGCCCACCACCCTCACCCTTCACCCAGCCGGAAGCAGAGAGCACCACCAACCTTTTCGCTAAGCCAAATGAGCAGAATGATGCTTGCATCAAGTCTGCCATGGCGAGAAAAGGTGGTTGCGAAGAAACCAACGTTTTCGATAAGCCGAAGGCAGAGTCATGCTTGCATGAACTATGCTGAGGCGAGAAAAGGTGGCTGCGAAGAAACCAACTTCATCCAGTCAATCATCAACCCCAAGGGCGACCAACCCGACGATGCAGACTAAAAATGTTACAATTGTTACAAATGTTACACCTAAAAATGTAACATATCCTTAAACTAGCCGTAGGCTATCCTATAGAATTATATATTATATTAAATATATAATATATAATTTGAAACAAAGTTATCTCTTTGATTTTCAAAGAGATAAAAATTTTAATTTAGGGAAAATATTTCTTTTTATGATGTTACCTGTAACATACGTAACATTTGTAACAAAAAATGTTACATTTGTTACATTTGTTACACCTAAAAATGTAACGTTATTCTTAAATTTTTATCTGAGAGCCTTGAAAAAGAATTTAACTCCGTGGAAAAAGAATTTAACTCCGTGGGAAAAAATTCTAAGAGCCTTTAGCTTTCAGTTTCAAGGCTCTTAGATTGCGTTTCAAGGCTTTTAGATTTGATTTCCACGGGATTAAATTTCGTTTTGACGCGATTAAATTTTGTTGCTTTGCAATACGCAGATGAACGCAAATTTTCGTTATCGTTATCAAACACTGCGGGCTGGAGAAAATCTAACGTGGACTTAAAATCAAGAAAGGTGGACTTAAGAAAATCTAACGTGGACCTAAAAAAGAAAGGTGGAGAAAAGAATGCTCTTGCCCCGTTTCTCCACCCAAAGGAAAGCTGTTTTAATGTTTATTCCTACCCTGTTTCTTGCTTAGCCGATATATGACATGCGCCATGAAATAACGTGGCAGTGAATTGCGATAAGTTTCTGTACGACCTTGCGAATTAATCACAGTGGTAACGTTGGAGAGTTGATTGAGGATGTCGAATCCGTCAAGCATGAAGGTAAGGCCGAGTTTTGGAAAACTCTTGGTAAGGCGTCCGTTCCACACGAGGTCGTTAGCGTTTGATGAACCGGTAGCATATCCGCGGCGACTATACATGGTAAGGTCGGTGGAAAGTTCCATGTTTAACGGTAACTTAACAAGTGCTGTAAGGCCGTACTTAAAACTACATACACTGAAAGACTCAAAATCAGAACGTGATGAGGTTACACGACTTCCATCTATGCTGCCCTTTATCCCAAAAGTGTTGTTGCCTCGTTTACAGGTAAGTATCAGCGTCTCAGTGCCGCGCCACCTGTTGACAATGCTACGTATTGGAGCCACAGCGTCATCTTCGCTGAGCATATCCACGCCACGCTCATAATTAGCTGTGGTGGAATTATATAGCATAATATTCCGTGTTTTGTCAAGAGGAACGCTATAAGTGGCATAACCATAAAGCCAATAGTTACCATTTATGTTCTGTGGTCTATAATGGCGTACACCCGTATTGCGGTCGTAGGTATAGGCGTAGGCTATATCATTAACGGAAGCATGGTAAGTAAGTTTAGCGGATAAGGTCGTCTCCCGTTTTGTACTGTTGCCGGTATAGCTAAGGCTTAGATTGTGTGTTGTGTTGTTTTCTAAATCAAGATTTCCACAGTAGATATTGAGAGGGTCGGTATTGTTCTCCACATCTACGAAACTAACCATGTCGGGAGACGTTTGGCTAAGTTCGTATTCCATTTCCAACTTTTTTCGATTTTCGTCCCACGTATACGTGACCTCAAGCTGTGGATTAAACAACACGGTGGTGTACCTCGTTATGCCAGAATATGCACCACGAGAGTAATCTAACCGATAATGGTGCCGAGTCGCCTTCAAACTTGCCCAAAGACTGATTTCACACTGGTGGTCGGTGGCCTCTTCAGGCTCATAATAGTATTCATATTCTGTGGTAATACCCTGATAATTGTCATACTCATGCAGACGATAGCTATTCTGCAGGTCAAGTGTCTGCAAATTGTAATCAATGGTAGAGGGCAGCTCGCCGACAACATAGTCTGTGCCGTCGCCCCATTCAGGCAAGATGGAAAGGTCGTATCGGTTGTTGTCCTGATGCTTTATGCTCTGTCCTATCTCTGGAAATATCTTTATATAATTACTGTTTCCTTTCCTACCGCCAAGTTTTTTACTGAACAAGGGGCGGATGAAGTAACGGAACATAGTGTTAGGCTTCTGGTGAGTGTAAGTGTTTTGGAATACATCGCTTTGCGGTGAAGTCTGGTTGGGATATTTGATTCCATATTGGCTGAAAGTATTGTCCTTAGCAGCAAAATAGTTGACATATATTGGCAACGCTATAAATCCGCGGCCTATCCTTTTTGCAGGGATGATAAACAGATTGGCATTAGTGTTCCATCCGTTTGCTTTGTTGCTTTGTAAATATCGATTTAGCATGAGGCGACGCAAATTATCACCCTGCAAAGTCTGAATACTGTCAAGGAGTGAACGGCTATCAGTGTATGTAAATGGGTCAGCAGCAAATGTGGCTCCAATACTGCCACTGCGTAGGTTGTAATGTCGATAGCTAAGCGAGGGATTAATTTCCACGCCTGTTATTTCATCGCTGCCTGTAAACTTGAGTTTATGGCTGGTACTCAGATTCAAATTATCATTGCTGCTATTGGCGCTGCTGCGCATGAAAGTATTGCCTCCACTGAGAAAATTTTCTCGTGTGGTTTCAGTATAGTTGTCTGCATCCTGATACCTTATATCTATATTTCCGTTGAATTTAAATGTAGATTTCTGAGGTTTGACAAGGTAGTCGAACCCTCCTGCCTTTTGTGAGAGCATACCTGTGGGCATGGTTTCTGGCGTCCAACTACTGTTCTCACCAGGCTTGCGGGCATCGTTGAGATTGTTGAGATTACCATATAGGGTAAGGCGTGAAGCCTTGGTAAGACGCATGGCGAACAGACGGGCAAGATAACGGCTCTCGTTGCCAGCACCTGCCTCTATATTTCCTAAAGAGTTAAGGGTGTACTGGCGTTTGAGATTTACGTCAAGTATGAAATCGCCATGTTTCTTGCCAAGAGTTTTGTCTTTATCATCCACTTTCTCGTATGCCTGCACATTCTTTACCATATACGCTGGCAGGTTCTCAAGCATTACCTTGTTCTTGCCCTTAAAGAAGTCCTCGCCGTTGAGAAGAAGAGCTTTCACATGTTTGCCATCAAGAGTTATCTCGCCATTATCACTAAGCTCCGCACCTGGGAGCTGCCTGATAAGATTGTCAAGCATCGAGCCTTCTGCAAGGTTGAAGGCGTCGGCATTATAAACAACAGTATCACCCTTGTAGTAAAACTTCACCTGCGTTGCCATTACGGTAGCCTCGCCCAGAGTATAGTCCTTTTTCTTACGTTGCATGTAGGTATAGAACGCAAAGCGGATATGCATTGACTTCTTGAACGGTTTTATAACCTCCGTGCGCTCCACGTCTTCATAGCCTTCTTTCTTAAAAACAAAACGGAAAGTACCGCCCTGTTGCGGAATCCCGCCATACCACAGGCCATGTTCTCCGTCACCGGTAATGCAGTTTTTCAGGTCTGTAATGCCCTCATCTATCAATACTGTGTCTGAAAATATGTACACATGCACATCGGCCAAAGTCTCAAGTGTGAGATTGTCCTTAACTAGGCCAAAAATCGTATAAGAATCATCAGCGTATGACATAACAATGGCGGACGTCATTATGTACAAAGATAATAATACACGCTTTATATTTATCATATAGTTTGATTTGAATGTTTCTATAATAAAGACCATAATTTGTGTAAAAAGTCTTAAACGGAAAGCAAAAAAAGCAGCCGAGGTCATCGGCTGCTATAATGTTCGCTCATTCTCGGACTATGCACCTATAATCCGCCGTCAAATACCCAAATGTGCTTCTCGTTGTCGTTACGCAGGGAGATATGACATAGTTTCTTCTCTCCGTCAGGATTCTCTATATAGAAATAGACATACTCACCTGCATAGTCCTCGGATGTGCGCTTTGTGAAACCAGAAAACTTGCAATCTCTGAATATTTCCACCAAATCCGGCAGGTCATCCTCCATGTCGCTAAAGGCTTCAACGATATTTTCGATCTTCCCCGAGGACAGAGCTGCCATTATCCGCTTGGCCGCATCTTCAGACGTCTCGTCCTGCAACTGCTGCAGTCTGTTGGGCTTGACTTCGGGAGCCTCATTTATGTCTTTAATCTTATCTTTTTTCATAGTAGGCATTGCGGTGATTGCCTGCTTGCTGAGCATGGTATTGTATTGAATAGGGCCTGTATAAAGAGCGAGTATTTTCTTACCATCTATATAGGCCCAGTACTTCACGGAACGCAGCAGGCCATCGTTCTTTGAGAACTCGTTTTCAATTGTTACCTTATGCCTGCCCTTATTTCCTGTCTCGTATAACTGCTGAAAATTTTGATCCCATTCGGTGCCATCAACAGTAATCAGCACTGTTGAATCGGTCTCCGAGCGCGACACGGCCTCTACCTTGTTCATCTCTATAGCCGACTTCTGCCTCTGCAGCAGGCGGTCGGGATAGAGTATGTTAGCGTATATGCCTAACAGGTTATAGTCCAGAGGGGCTTTTACAGGCGTATCAGTATCTATCCACATATATTGCTCCGATCCGTTGCACATCAGTATGCGGCCTCGCTCCCCTGCCCTTTCCACACGATAGAATACTGAGTTGCCTTCGCGGATAAGCTGCAGATTTGCCTTCACAAAATCTTCATTGGGATACAGCGCATAGAAATTTTCCTGCGGACGTGTACGGGCATAGACTTCCATCTGGAAACTGCCCACCTGCTGCACATAACTGATGGCTTTCTCAAAAAGGATAACGGGGCTCTGCGGTACTGCCGTAGCAGATGCGGTAAACAAATTGCTCACCCCGACAAATACTCCAAGCAGAAATATCACTGATGCAGCTACGGCCCACCATAGTTTGCTTTTCCTCTTAGCAGACGGCACAACCGAAGGAATGAGCGCACTCACCTCGTCTATTTCGCGTTGTGACTCCTCCGAGAGCTGGAGCATATCATAGGCAGTACGAAGCTCCTCATAGGCAGTGCGGCACTCAGGACATTGACTCATATGCAGCTCCATCTCTTCCCTTGCCTGAGGCTTAACTTCCTTGTCAAACAGGTCTGCTAATCTATCGTTAAATTCCTTGCACGTCATAACTGCTTTTGCTTTATTATATTAGGTAGATTTTCATTACGGTCTATTTTCATGCGCATTTTTTTAAGACCATAGATAAATCGGGACTTTACAGTAGAGAGCGGCAATGACAGTATAGCAGCAATCTCTACAAAGGACTTCTCGGCATATATACGCAGACGGATCACCTCGGCCTGCTCATCGGGCAAAGTGGCGAGCACCATGGTTACACGGGCATAATCCTTCTCTGTATATTCATTTGGCATATCAACAACATCAGGAACATCATCAAGACTAATTAATGTCGTCTTTGCGCGACTCTGCAATCGGTCAATACAGTGGTTGGCAAGTGTGCGGAAAAAATAACTTTTCAAATCAAGAATTCTGATGCCATGGTCACCGCATATCTGGGAATGAACGCTAAGATAAACATCATGCAAGGCATCGCGAGCCTCCTCTCTGTCACCGAGGCGACAACAGGCATAGCGCAGCATATTGCTGCACTCTGTCTGCATCAGTTCTGCCAACTGCGTGAGCTGGGGCTCTGTCTTTTGGTCCATCTATATTAAAGACTGGAAAAGGGCGAAAAAGTCTTAACGCAAGCCACTGTTTTTTGCAATCCGGTTGATGATGAGGGCTATGGCTCCGTCACCGGTGACGTTACAGGCGGTGCCGAAGGAGTCCATGGCGATGTAGAGGGTAATCATCATTGTCTGCTGCTGACTGTCGAAACCAATCACGCCCTCCAGCACTCCGAGGGCTGCCATGATGGCGCCGCCGGGCACTCCGGGTGCAGCCACCATGGTCACTCCGAGCATCATGACGAAGCCGAGCATCTGGGCAAAGTCGAAGGCGACGCCCTGCATGAGCATCAGCGCCACGGCGCAGGAGGTGATCTTGAGGGTGGAGCCGCTGAGGTGGATGGTGGCGCACAGGGGCACGGTGAATCCCGCCACGGAGGGCGCCACGCCGTTCTGGACGGTCTGGCGCAGGGTGACGGGGATGGTGGCTGCCGACGACGAGGTGCCCAGGGCGGTAAAGTAGGCGGGCAGCATGGTGCGCAGCAGCCTGAGGGGGTTGCGGCGGGTGACGATGCCTGCCACGGCATACTGCAGCAGCAGGAGCACCACGGTCATCACGAAGATGATGGCCACGATGGCCACGAAGGCGGTGAGCACGGAGGCCACCTGCCCCACGGCGGCCATGTTGAGGAAGATGCCGAAGATGTAGGGCGGCAGCAGCGGGATGATGACGCGGCCTATCACCATGGTAATGATGGCGCTCAGCTCGTCAAAGCCTCGCTTGAGCACGCTGCCGCGCAGCACTGCCATGCCCAGGCCGAGGCTGAACGACAGCACGAGGGCGGTCATCACGTCCATCAGCGGCGGTACGGCAATGGTGAAGAAGGGGGCATACTCGTTGGCCACCGACGACTGGAGACCGAACATGGCGGCTCCCGTGCTGGGCAGCGCCGAGGGAAACAGGGCGGTGCTGAAGCCGTAGGCAAACAGGCCGCTGAGCACCGTGAAGGCATAGGCCAGCACCACGGTGAGGAGCAGCATCCTGCCGGCACGGCCGCCAACGTCGGCTATGGCGGGAGTGACCAGCCCCACGATGATGAGGGGGATGAAGAACTTGAGCAACTGGTCGAACAGGCCGCAGAAGGTGTTCATCAGCCTCACGCCGAAATCGGGCATCACATGGCCCAGCAGCACGCCAAGCATTATGGCGACAAGGACCTTGACTAAAAGAGGAAGCTTCATTATATTTGAAATTTATTGCGAAGTTCACTACGAATTATACGAATTTCACGAACAGGAGTTTTACTTTCAAGAATTTGAGAATTTTTGATAATTTATGGGTATTTTATAGCTATTCATGTTTAAGGGAAATAACTACGAATTATACGAATTTCACGAATAAGAGTCTTACTTTCAAGAATTTGAAAATTTTTGATAATTTATGGGTGTTTTATAGTTATTCATGTTTAAGGGAAATAACTACGAATTATACGAATTTCACGAACAGGAGTTTTGCTTCCAAGAATTTGAGAATTTTTGATAATTTATGGGTGTTTTATACTTATTCATGTTTAAGGGAAATAACTACGAATTATACGAATTCCACGAACAGGAGTCTTGCTTTCAAGAATTTGAGAATTAGAGAACATTTTAATTTGACGATTAGACGATTTCACGATTGGACGATTTAGCCAAGCGCCAAGAGTCAAGAGTCATTTTAATTTGACAATTGGACAATTTACTATTTCACAATTTAGCAAGCCGTTGGGCATAAATTTTTGAATAATTTCTGATAATTTCTTTCAGTGCCCACTTCCGGACTTGGCTAAACCTCAAACCTCAAATCTCAAACCTCAAACAGATAGTATTCTCTTGTCAGAGTGCGGTATTCTTCGGAGCGGGTGCCGTCTGCGTTGAGCAGGGTGAGCACATGTGACTTTATATCTTTGTTTTCATCTGTTTTTTCAAATATGATAAAGCATCGCTTGAACGGCTTGGAGGGCGCGGTGCGTATGTCAGTGCGCTGAAGGAGGTGGAGGCCGTGAAGCCAGCAGGTGTGGATGAAGTCCGCAGCCTCGGCGTAGGGAACTATGACGCCCAGCCGTCCGCCGTCGGTCAGCAGGCGCTCGGCGGTGAGGGCGAGGTCCTCATAGGTCAGGGTGTCGGTGCGCCGCGCCCTGTCACGCGCCGCGCTGGAGGCCGCCGGACTGTTGGCGTAGAACGGAGGATTGCAAACGATGAGCTCAAACAGGCTGTCTCCCCCACCCCTGGCAGCATAACTTCTTGCGTCTGCGCAGATGGCTGTGAGGCGGTCAGCCCATGGCGAGGCGGCGAAGTTGTCGGCGGCCTGGGCGGCAGCGGCGGCGTCGATGTCGATGCCCACTATCCGGGCCTCGGGGAAACGCTGCGCCAGCATCAGGGCTATGAGGCCGGTGCCGCAGCCGAGGTCGAGGATGGCGGAGGCGGGGCCGGGGCACAGGCAGCCCACCAGCACGCCGTCGGTGCCTACCTTCATGGCGCAGCGGTCGTGGCGAACATAGAATTGCCTGAACTGAAATCCGTCGTTTGATTTCACGATTTTACAATTTTACAATTTCACGATTTCACGATTTTACAATTTCACGGGCTAATCGTCTAAACGTCAAATAGTCCAATCGTAAAACTCCATCGTGTATACAGGGCAAAAGTAAGGATTTTTTCGGTCTTGCATGCACATAATTATAAATAATGAGATAATTTACCACCCTTTCTCGCATTTTTTTACTAAATTCGCGGCCGAAACAAATCATAACATCTAACAACTATATCAAAACTATGGCAACAAAAAGAGTTTACACCTTCGGCAACGGTAAGGCTGAAGGCAATGCGCAAATGCGCGAGGCTCTCGGCGGCAAGGGTGCTAACCTGGCCGAGATGAACCTCATCGGCGTGCCCGTACCCCCGGGCTTCACCATCACCACCGACACCTGCAACGAATACTACGCTGTAGGCCAGGACAAGATTGTCGAGATGCTGCAGGACGACGTCAACGCAGCCGTGGCTCACGTGGAGAACCTGATGAACAGTAAGTTCGGCTCAGTGGAGAACCCCCTCCTGGTGAGCGTACGCTCCGGTGCCCGCGCCTCCATGCCCGGCATGATGGACACCATCCTCAACCTCGGCCTCAACGACGAGGTGGCTGAGGGCATGGTGAAGAAGACCGGCAACCCCCACTTCGTATATGACAGCTACCGCCGCTTCGTACAGATGTACGGCGACGTGGTGCTCGGCATGAAGCCCGTCAACAAGGAGGACATCGACCCCTTCGAGGCCATCATCGAGAAGGTCAAGGAGGAGCAGGGCGTCAGCCTCGACAAGGACCTCAGCGTTGACAACCTCAAGAAGCTCGTGCAGCTCTTCAAGGCTGCCATCAAGGAGCAGACCGGACAGGACTTCCCCACCGACCCGATGGAGCAGCTCTGGGGCGCCATCTGCGCCGTATTCCGCAGCTGGATGAACGAGCGAGCCATCCTCTACCGCAAGATGGAAGGCATACCCGACGAGTGGGGCACCGCCGTCAGCGTGATGGCTATGGTGTTCGGCAACATGGGCGACACCTCCGCAACAGGCGTATGCTTCAGCCGCGATGCCGGCAACGGTGAGAACCTCTTCAACGGCGAGTACCTCATCAACGCTCAGGGCGAGGATGTGGTGGCCGGTATCCGCACACCCCAGCAGATTACCAAGATCGGCAGCCAGCGCTGGGCAGAACGCGCAGGCATCACCGAGGCCGAGCGCGCAGCCAAGTATCCCTCCATGGAGGAGGCTATGCCTGAGATATATGCTGAGCTCAACGCCATCCAGGACAAGCTCGAGCACCACTACCATGACATGCAGGACATGGAGTTCACTGTTCAGGAGGGCAAGCTCTGGTTCCTCCAGACCCGCAACGGCAAGCGCACCGGCACCGCCATGGTCAAGATTGCCATGGACCTCGTACGCGAAGGACTCATCGACGAGAAGACAGCCATACTGCGCTGCGAGCCCCAGAAGCTCGACGAGCTGCTGCACCCCGTATTCGACAAGGACGCCCTGAAGAAGGCTAAGGTCATCACCCAGGGACTCCCCGCCAGCCCGGGCGCAGCATGCGGACAGATAGTATTCCACGCCGACGACGCCCAGGAGTGGGCTGCCAACGGCCACAAGGTGGTGATGGTACGCATCGAGACCAGCCCCGAAGACCTCGCCGGTATGGCAAGCGCTGAGGGTATCCTCACCGCACGCGGCGGCATGACCAGCCACGCAGCCGTGGTGGCTCGCGGTATGGGCAAGTGCTGCGTCAGCGGCGCAGGTGCCATCAACGTGGACTACAAGGCCAAGACCGTAGAGATTGAAGGCGTAACATATAAGGAGGGCGACTTCATCTCCCTCAACGGTACCACCGGACAGGTGTTCGCCGGCGAGATACCCACCAAGGCAGCTGAGCTCAGCGGTGACTTCAAGGCCCTGATGGACCTCTGCGACAAGTACACCAAGATGGAGGTGCGCACCAACGCCGACACTCCCCACGATGCACAGGTGGCACGCGCCTTCGGCGCCAAGGGTATCGGTCTGACACGTACCGAGCACATGTTCTTCGAGGACCAGAAGATCATCGCCATGCGCGAGATGATCCTCAGCGACAGCGTGGAAGGCCGCGAGAAGGCACTCGCCAAGCTGCTGCCCTACCAGAAGGCCGACTTCTACGGAATCCTCAAGGCCATGGACGGACTGCCAGTCAACATCCGACTCCTCGACCCGCCTCTCCATGAGTTCGTACCCCACGATCTAGCCGGACAGCAGAAGATGGCCGACGAGATGGGCGTAAGCCTGCAGGCCATCCAGCGCCGCGTAGAGAGCCTGGCAGAGAACAACCCGATGCTCGGCCACCGCGGATGCCGCCTCGGCATCACCTTCCCCGAAATCACAGCCATGCAGACACGCGCCATCCTCGGCGCCGCATGCCAGCTGAAGAAGGAAGGCTTCGACCCCAAGCCCGAGATCATGGTACCCCTCATCGGTATCCTCTATGAGCTCAAGCAGCAGAAGGAAATCATCAAGAAGACTGCCGCCGAGGTATTTGCCGAGGAAGGCGTCGAGATAAAGTTCGAGATCGGCACCATGATAGAGATACCGCGTGCCGCCCTCACCGCCGACCGCATAGCCACCGAGGCTGAGTACTTCTCCTTCGGTACCAACGACCTCACACAGATGACCTTCGGCTACAGCCGCGACGACATCGCCAGCTTCCTCCCCGTCTACCTGGAGAAGAAGATCCTGAAGGTTGACCCCTTCCAGGTGCTCGACCAGAAGGGCGTGGGCAAGCTCATCGAGTACGCCGTCGACAAGGGCCGCGAGATTCGTCCCAACCTGCGCACCGGCATCTGCGGTGAGCACGGTGGCGAGCCCAGCTCCGTGAAATTCTGCGCCAAAATCGGCATGAACTACGCCAGCTGCTCACCCTTCCGTGTGCCCATCGCACGCCTCGCCGCCGCCCAGGCAGCAGTTGAGGAGTAAAATAAACTCTGAAATTAATTGCAAAGAGACCTGTCCGTTTGGGCAGGTCCCTTTTTATGTTTTATCTCCAGACGATTTTGGTGGTAAAACGTCGCAAAAAGTGCATCATTATTTTTCCTTAGCGCTTTAATTCATAGACATAAAACATGCAATTTTTATAATATAAATACGATAGGAATTTTAATGCAAATATTTATATAATATATTAATAATCAACAAATTACTATTCCGAAAACTCTAACAAAAGTTAACAAAAAAGTTTGCCCCAAGTATTAAATATGTTGTACCTTTGCAGCGTGATTAGTCGACGAATCATCATGTTTAACATCAAAAAAGAATTGCGATATGATATTAACAGAAAAAGAAAAAAGTAAGGTCGTCTTGTCAAGCCTGTTGGAAAGACACTACCCCGAACTGATATTAGAACTTTGGGACATTATTGGGACATATCACAAAGGTATGGGAACTGTTTCTCACACGAAAGACTATTGGGTAAGAGATTTTATGCCATTACAAATGGATGAGTATGTTTTCGTTAAGTTCGTTTATAATCCAGATTATCTTCAAGACAAGAAGAAGTACATTACAAATGTTGATAAAGTCATAAAAAACTGCCCATTTGCACAAAATTACGAAATTGTGGATATTCCGTTCGTCGTTGACGGAGGTAATATGGTATTCTGTAAAGGAAAGAAAAAAAGCAAAGAAACGGAATACGTAGTCATGACTGAAAAAGTTTTCAGTGAAAATCCGAATTTCAGTAAAGAACAAATAGAGTGCCTTCTTAAATGTGCTTTCATGTCACCAGACTTGACAATCGTTTGGCTTCCATGGGATAAAGAAGATACCTTTGGGCATACCGATGGAATCGTAAGGTATGTTGGAATAAATAAATCTGGCAAACCTCAAGTATTGGTAAATCTGGAGCTGTACGAAGACAAGATAGCCCAAAAGATGCATTCATCCCTCACAAAGCATTTTGAAGTTATAGAACTCAAACTAAGTAAGTACGATGAATTGAGCTGGGCATATATCAACAGTTTACAAACATGCGACTTCATTATCATTCCAGGACTTGGAGATGAAGTCACAGATGCGGAAACATTGGCCCAATACAAGGAACTATACCCTGAGTATGAAGGCGATATCTATCAAGTGCAAATGCGTGATTTCATAGCAGAGAATGGAGGCGCGTTGAATTGTCTAACATGGACAATCTATCAGGATTATCTGAAAGTATTAGCAAAAGGCGCACGCATTCCCATTGTAGATTATGAAGACTTAAAGAAAGGTGATATCAAAAATGAAATAGTGGACAAGCTTAAACTCACTTGTTCAAAATAAATTTTACTATCAAGAATAGGGTCAATGCCCGATTCTTTGTATATTTGCAACAGAAATCAAAAGAATTGAATCATGAAAAAAGAATTAGATCTATTGACGAATCCGTTTGATGGAATATCAAATTACGAGAGATTCATAGAAGAATGTAGGAAAATTGCACGTAAACTATTTAACAACTATGGTATTGAATGTAATAACAAAGTTTTCCGGTTTGCTGAAATCGAATTCTACTATTATGATAGCAAACAATATTTGAAGGACCCAGAAGAATTTGGGTGGCAAAGAGTGACCTATCCTCGCAATGATTATAAAGGAGGGCAGTTGTTCTATCATCTTAGCGGAATAGATATTTGTTTTGATAGTCATTATAATGAGAAATATGGAAAATTCGGTGGTATTCTTATTCGCTCGATAATAGATGAAGATGATAGAATAATAGCCGGACCTCTGAACTGCAAAGATGAAATATTGAATTCATGCAAGAACGGACAAATGCCAAAACTGATAGAAGCAAAAGAAAAGCGAGCCATAGAGCCAGTACCAACTTATCGTTCATTGGGCAAGACCGGAACAGATATGGAACATGACAGACTGTGTTATTACGATAGTAGCCCCAATATCGACTGGAAACCTATAAGGAATCGGTTCGTTACAAGAGATGGAACAATAAAACCCCAAAAAGGTTCATACGATACATCAAAATTCATGAGCGTGTAAAAACGTGCAGAATGTGTCGTAAAAGAGTCGCCAGTAGTTTACAATAACTCTGTAAGTTGTTGATAATCAGTATCTGTTAGCCGCCGCGCAGGCAGCCGTCGAAGAGTAAATATCACTCTTACATAATTTGCAAAGGGACTTGCCCACAATTGGGCAAGTCCCTTTTCTTTATGCTCAGATTATGATGCAAAACATATGATGGTATAACTAAAAATTCTTTCGAAAACGTTTGGTGAATCAACTTATAATTTATACCTTTGAACTGAGTAAAATTACTCATACCGTTGAGTAAATTTTAAAATTATGTATAAAAAAGCTGAATATCAGATAATTACAAGTAGGCTTAAAGAACCGAGAAAGTTCATTCAGGTCGTTATGGGACCGCGCCAGGTGGGTAAATCTACTGTTGTTAAGCAGGTGCTTCAAGATTTGGATTTGCCTTATCAGCAATTCTCTGCCGATAATGTGCCAGCATCAAATACTGCTTGGGTATCTAACTGTTGGGCTGCTGTTCGAAGTCTGAAGGAGAGCAAAGGCCTTGACAATATGATTCTTGTCATCGATGAAATTCAGAAGATATCTAATTGGAGTGAGGTTATAAAGAAGGAGTGGGACTGTGACACCTTGCACGATTGCAACATTAAGGTGTTGTTACTCGGTAGTAGCCGTGTGCTTTTAGAAAAAAGACTTTCTGAGTCGTTAGGAGGCCGTTTCGAAGAAATACGCATGACTCATTGGAGCTATCCTGAGATGAAAGAGTGCTTTGGCTTTACCCTAGACCAGTATCTTTTCTATGGAGGTTATCCGGGTGCTGCCAGCCTGATAAATGAGACTGATCGTTGGGAGCAGTATATACAGTCGGCAATCATTGATGCGACCATCAATAAGGATATCCTGATGAATACGCCTATCAGTAAGCCGGCCCTTCTTCGTCAGACTTTTGAACTTGGTGCTTCTTACTCTGGCGAGATTCTCTCTCTCAACAAAATGCTTGGTTCTTTACAAGACGCAGGAAACACCGTTACTTTGGCAGGTTATATCAATCTGCTTGATGAGAGTGGTATGCTGTGTGGACTTCAGAAATATAGTATCGATACAGCAAGACGTCGAGCCAGTATCCCCAAATTTCAGGTTTATAACAATGCCCTAAAGGTGGCGTACAATCCTCACACATTCGATCAAGCTATTATGGATCGCAAGGAGTGGGGGCGCATCTTTGAGTCGGGTATTGGTGCTTGGATTGTCAGTCAGGCTTTTGTTCATCGCATTGAAGTGTTCTATTGGCGTGAACTTGCCAACGAAGTTGATTTTATTCTTCGCAAGAAGGGAACAGTCGTTGCCATCGAGGTGAAGAGTAATGCCGAAAAGAACACTAAAGGACTTGGTGAGTTCAGAGATAAGTTCAAACCAAAATCTGCATTTATCGTGGGTGATGGTGGTATTAGCGCCGAAGAGTTCCTTTCTATGGATATAAGGAATCTTTTCAAATAATAACTACGTACTTATATGGTTGCAGGCAATTGAGAATAGCATAATAAACAGATAAATCGTGTTTTTTTTGTAGTTTTTTCATTGGTTCGTTGTCTAACGTGTAAAAACGAATAAGAAATGGAAACGAAAGAGCAAAGATTTTCAAGAGTCGTTGAAGAATATAAGCGGACTATCTATACGGTCTGCTATATGTTTTCCAAGGATGAAGACGAGGTGAATGACCTGTTTCAGGAGATCCTGATCAGACTCTGGCAGGGATTTGATTCCTTCGAGGGGAAAAGTGATATCAAGACATGGATCTACCGCGTCAGCCTCAACTACTGTTTGAATTTTGACAAGAAGCAGAAGAGGGCTGGTGAGCGGGTGGCTCTCGATATGGACGTCAAACCCTACGAGGACAATTTTGAGAAATCCCTTCAGGTCAAGCATCTCTACCAGAGAATCAATGCGCTCGGACTCGTTGACAGAAGTGTCATCCTGTTGTGGCTCGAAGGCCTGAGCTACGACGAAATCGGCGCCATCCTCGGCATTTCCATCAAGAACGTTTCCATCAAACTTGTTCGCATCAAAGAACAGTTAAAACAAATGTCTAACATCTAAATGAGCAAAACAATGGAATCCATGGATATAAACTCTAAAGAACTGCAGGAACTCAAGTCTGAATTCAATGACTTGAAGGAGACGCTCAGTGAGCAGAGAATCGTTAATAAAGGCCTTATGGATCATATTCAGAAACAAAAAGCATCTTTCATCGGAAACGACCTCAAAACCAGAATGATGATGGATCTAACATCCATTCCCATGATTCTGATTATCTGCAATGCTGTCGGATGGCCGATGTTGTTCGCCGCCGCCGTGTCCACCTGGGCAATCATAGACCTGATCTTTGTGCTTTGGATGAGAAAAAGATTCAACAATCAGAATCTGCATGAGAGCGATGTCCTGACCGTAGCCAAGAATATCAAGGAATACAAAAGGTTTTATCATCTGTCAACCGTGATTGGGGCGATTCCGGCCGTGGCCATGACTGCCTATATCGTTCTCCGAATCTATTCGCAAGGGGCCTCCGGAAATGACATGTTGTGGGTTGGTATATTGCTCTTTGTCACTTATCTCATCGCGGTCTTTGTTACTGTCAGAAAATACAAGAAACTGATGTCTTCCTGCGACAATCTGATTGAGTCGCTGGAGAGCAGGTAAATGGTAGAAGGTGTAAATCACATGTTTCAACTTTGCCTGACAGGGATGACCGCTGAATACCGAGACATTGAAGAAACCTTTGCTCCAGAGGTACTTGATATGCTGGTCGAGTGGATGTCTAAACTCAAGTAGTGAGGTAAATTCCAATTTAACGAATGAAGATGACACAAAGAATAAAATTCTGTTGTATAATCACGTTTAGAACGTGCAGAATAGACAGAAAGAGTCTAAAAAGATGTGCCTGTACTTTACACCAACTCTGTAAGTCGTTGATACTCGACATGCGATAGAGGCTGCTTTGAGGAGTAAGCTGCAAGATGGTGCTTATTGCTATGATACGAGGCAAGTACTTGGAGAAAACAGGTGCTTGCCTCGGTTCTTTTGCTCATATTCTACACATTCCACATGCAGGATATAATCGTCTTCGAAGCAAGGGGGATACATACATATTGTTTAATGGTGCCAAAATTACGCGTACTACAATATAATAATATGACATTTTTTGCGTTATATTAAGGACAAACAAACCAACAAAACCATTTGCGCAATGATTAAGAAGAACATTTTCAGACTGATGGCCATCCTGATGGTGGCTACTCTGTGCACTGGTTTCGCCTCCTGCGGCGATGACGACGATGACAACGGCATCAGCTCCCCCATCGTTAACACATGGGTCAGCACAAAGAATGCCAATGAGACCTTCACATTCCAGTCTAACGGCAAATGCCGCCGCCTCTATCAGGCTCCCGCAGTAAAGGGCGTTACCGACTTGGTGGTTGACGATGACGTAGTGGAGCAGTACTTCGATGGCACATACACAGTGACGGACGACAACAGCCTGACCGTTACCTGGAACACGAAGACCACCACCAAAGTTGACTCCAACGGCAAACAGGAAACGAAAACAGAGAAGTTCGATCCCGTCAGAGTTGAGACCGGCTACTTCACCATCAACGGCAACAGCATCGAAATCAACCTCGGCGACGGCACAGCCTACAGCACCTGGCGAGGCACCAGCAAATAGAACGTTTTCGTTAAGCCAAATGGGCAGAATGATGCCTGCATCAATTCTACCATGGCGAGAAAAGGTGATTGCAAAGAAACCAACGTTTTCGTTAAGCCAAATGAGCAGAATGATGCCTGCATCAATTCTGTCATGGCGAGAAAAGGTGGTTGCGATGAAACCAACCCCAGGGCTCCCTCTAACTCCTCTAGGGGAGGACTCTGGCGCTAGGGATTAATACAAAGGGAGGCAAGGATTTTTCCTTGCCTCAATTCTTCAACTCTATAACATTAAACAAACATTTCTGCCATCTGCATATCGAGGGGAGTGGTAAGTTTGATATTCTCGCGATTGCCAGGAACGATATGTATGGGATGACCTAGGGCCTCAACCACCGAAGCGTCGTCTGTGAAGGTATCGCGGTAGGGCTGGGCATAGGCCTTGCGCAAGAGGCTGAGTGAAAACACCTGCGGAGTCTGCACGAGCATCACACTATTGCGACTCACTGCCATACTGCGGCCACCAGCATCCACTAGCCGCACCGACTCCACCGACGGCAGGGCCGGCACCACGGCACCATGCTCCACAGCCTCGGCAAAAGTACGGCGGATAACCTCCACGCTGACCAACGGACGCACAGCATCGTGGACGGCGACGATATCGTCACCGGCAGAAGAACTGATGGCATCTAGGCCGTTCTTCACGCTATGAAACCGCTCATCACCGCCCAGCGCTATCTGCACAGAGATATCAAAGCCATGCTCCTCACATAGCCGATACCACATGTCCACATAGTCGGGGTGGAGCACCACGACGATGCCCAGACCAGGCATGGCCTCCACAAAGCGGCGTATGGTGCGCATAATCACAGGCTCGCCGCCCAGCAGCATAAACTGCTTGGGCAGATCCGAGCCCATGCGCAGTCCGCGCCCTCCGGCAACGAGGATAAGGAAATTGCTCAACACTTCAATTCTTCAATCTTTCAATTCTTTAACTTTATACCAACATTCCGTCTGCCACCTGCTGAGCGGTGTCATCGTCAGTTATAGCAGCAAGCAGAGCCAGTGCGAAGGGCAATGCTGACGACGGGCCGTTGCCTGTGATAATGTTGCCGTCGCGCTGCACACGGGTGGCAGTATAGGCTGCGCCCTGGAGTTTATCCTCAAAACCGGGATAGCAGGTAGCCTTCTTGCCGTTGAGGACGCCCAGTTCGCCAAGCACAAAGGGGGCTGCGCAGATGGCTCCCACCAGCTTGCCGGCCTTGACGAAGGACAGCACGCCATCGCACACCACGGCAGAAGCACGCAGATTAGACGCACCGGGCATTCCGCCGGGCAGCACAATCATATCGGCATCGTCTATCTCATATTCATTGTCGGCATCGGCCAGCACCTCAATGCCGTGGGCACCGTCCACATAGGGGTCCTCGGTTATTGACATGGTGGTCACCTCCACTCCGCCGCGGCGAAGCACATCTACTACGGTCAGGGCCTCTACTTCCTCAAAGCCTTCTGCCAGAAAAACAATTGCTTTTTTCATATTGTAAGCGGTTATTGGTTATCAGTTAACGGTTATTGGTTAACGGTTATTGTTCATTGTCTCCACTGGCGCTGCAGTCTTATGATGAAGTCCAGCGGATTGGCCACTGTCCTGCGGCGGGTGTAGAGCGTTTGGTCACGGTTGACAAAGTCCTGCTCCTGCTGCCACATATTGGCGTTAAACAGTTTCTGGTCGAACTGCTGCTTTAACTTGATATCCATCAGCAGCTCGCAAATCAGTTCGTGCCAGCGCGGCTGGTAATAGTGGCTCACCAGCCCCGCCCAGGTGCGCGAGGCATAGTCGTTGAGCGACTGCGGAGCCTCTCCCCACGTGGTGAGCAGCGTCTTGGCATTGCGGCGGTAGTAGATGCTGTCGGCAGCATCGGTGCCAAAAGACGAAGCCTTGTCCACCCATCGCTGCAGCGAGAAATAGGGGTGGACGGTGAGCAGGCTGTCAAGCTGCGAGAGCAGCGTTTCCATCTTCAGCCCCACGGCGGCTGCCGCCTCTATGTCGCGGCGGTTGTAGGCCTCAGCCAGGCTGTCGCGCAGCACTATGAAATGGTTGCTCAGATACTGGCGCCCCACATTCACCAGGTCGAAGGCCATGCTGTTGGTCACTCTCTTGTTGGTCTGCGCGGCCTGCGTCATCTTGCGCCAGGCATCGTAGAGCACCTTATTATTATAATGGTACGCAGGATTGGTGGTCCAGTTGCCGTGCCCCTTGAGCGAGGGACGCGCATTGGTCAGCGGTGCCTGTCCCAGGGCGGCGGAGCGAGTATATACGCTGTCAACCAGCAGTTGCCATGCCTCGCGGTTCTGGCCTATGGTCTTCCCCACCCTACGGTCAGCCCAGCTGTCCACCCAGGCCTTGAGGGAGAGTGACTCCGACCACGCATTGTCGAGCACATACTCATACATCAGCGGATTGCAGTCCATGGCCTCCAGCGTGGAGCCGACGCCGCTGATGGAGCACCCGCCGTCAGTCAAGGCCGAAGCGATGCGCTGCCCCGCCTCAGCCATGTTGCCGGCCAGCATGGTGTTGCCGCCGAAGTTGCCGAGGTAGCACCATACGAAGGGCTGGCCATAGTAGGAGTCGGTCTTGCGCCACACCTCGGTGTTCTCCGCAAAATAGTCGAGCAGCAGCAGGCGCCCTCTGGGCACGGCGCCTAGGAATGCCTTGATGCGCGGCTGGGTCCAGTGGGCCTGGTCGATATAGAAAAGCCATGTCATCTGCACCCACAGGGCCTGGGGGTCGTTGTCAGTCAGCGTGGAGTAGATGGTGCGGGCAGCCTCGGCCAGGAAATCGGGCTCCCACGACGGCGGATCAACCTCGTTGAAGGGGTCGATGCCATAGACGTGGTCGGTGCCGTAGAGCATCGTCTGCTCCTCCATGAACATGGTCTGAATCCTTGCAAAGAGCGAATCCATCGGGTCGAGAAAGAAACTGCGGTAGTCATCCTTGAATCCGCCCCATGAACTCATACGGCTTATCTTAGCCTCAGGGAAGAGGCGCTTCAAGGCCTCCGGCACATGGCCGGCAAAGGCTGGCAGCACCGGGCGCATACCCAGTTCGCGCTCACGCTCCACGATATTCTTTTGCAGCATCTCCTGATGCTCCAGCCAGGCCATGGGCAGCGGTCCCTGCCAGCGGTCGAGGTTTATCATGCGGTGCCACGGCAGATGGGCGGGACCGGTGAAATAGGAGCGCACCTCCTCATCTGTAAGGCCGAGCCTGGTCCACACCCGGTACCACACGCTCTCCTGCCCGGTGATGGCCAGCGGCAGGTTGATGCCGTTGAGGGCCATCCAGTCGATGAAGCGCTCCCATTCCCGCCACTGCCACCACACCATGGTATAGCCGAAGGTGCAATAGTTGAGGAAGAAGCGGTGTTCCACCAGCGCCCTGCGCCGCAGGGGCTTATCGACCGGCGGCAAAGACTTGGGCATGGCTATCTTCTCGTCGGCGTCCCACGACACATTGACATGGCAGCAGTATCTCAGATAGTGGCCAAGCCCCATCGCCATGCTGTTGGCGGAGTTGCCGCTGATGATTATCTTGCTCTTGTCGCTGCGCAGCTCAAAGACATCGCCGTCGGCCTCTATCTGACGAAACTCGATATGGTCCGCCAGCGACTTGCCCATCAGTCGCACAGCCATACGCTGCACTCCCTCTACGGGCTCAGCGGCGCGCACGGCAAGAGCGGCAACAAGCAGCAATATCGTCAGCAAAGCACTGCGCATCTCCCTAATTCCTAATTTCTAATTGCCGCTTCGCTCTCAGACTCTCTTTTGTCAGCCCGCGCCGTGGCGCGACCACTGACAGAGTCTTCGCGATACCCTGCGGCATTCCTAATTCCTAACTCCTAACTCCCAACTCTCCCAGATACCGTGCAATAGTCTCCTTGAGACCCAGGTAGAGGGCGTCGCAGATGAGGGCATGGCCTATGCTCACCTCGTCGAGCCAGGGTATCTGCTCATGGAAATAGCGCAAATTCTCCAGGCTGAGGTCATGGCCGGCATTGAGGCCGAGCCCCACCTCCTGTGCCTTGCGTGCCGCTGCAATGAACGGTGCGATGGCGGCCTCGCGGTCAGCAGCATAGTCGGTGGCGTAAGGCTCGGTATAGAGCTCCACGCGGTCGCTGCCCACGGCCTTGGCTCCCTCCACCATGGCCTCATCAGCAGCCACAAAGACTGAGGTGCGGATGCCGGCCTCGCGGAAGCGGCCAACTATGTCGGTAAGGAAAGCCTTGTTCTTCACGGTGTCCCAACCGGCATTGGAGGTTATCTGGTCGGGGCTGTCGGGCACCAGGGTCACCTGGGCCGGCTGAACGTCAATCACCATCTGGCAGAAATCCTCAGAGGGATAGCCCTCGATATTAAACTCGGTGTGCAGCGCAGGCTTCAGCGCATAGACATCGCTGCGGCGTATGTGCCTCTCGTCGGGACGGGGGTGCACGGTGATGCCCTGTGCGCCATAGCGCTCGCAGTCAAGGGCCACCTTGAGCACATCGGGGTTGTTGCCACCGCGAGCATTGCGCAGAGTAGCCACCTTATTTATATTTACACTCAGTTTTGTCATCTTGATAATGGGTTTTATGGGTTAAATGCCGTTAGTTTTACTCTAATTGATTGCAAAAATACCAAATTAACGCCATAAACTAAAAAGAAAGTGCTACTTTTGCTGAAAATTCATGCCAAACAGACACATCGTGAGCAGGCTTAACAAGACTTTTGCCATTTTCGGCAACAAATTCCAGGCTGAGAAATCTGCCTACATCAGAGAGGTGCTGCACAGCATTGCCGCCACAGGCAGCAGCATTGTGATTGAGCAGGACTTTGCCGACTTCCTACGCAGGCACGTTGACATCAGCGCCATAACGTTCACCCTGGCGCACCATGACGACATCAGCGCCGACTTTGCCGTAAGCATAGGCGGTGACGGCACATTCCTCAACACCGCACGCCTGGTGGGCGACCGCGACATGCCTATCATCGGCATCAACACCGGCCACCTCGGCTTCATCAGCGACATCCTGCCGCAGGACGCCAACAGCTTCTTCCGCGAACTGGCCAACGGCAACTACAGGGTTGAGGAACGCTCGCTGCTGACGGTGGAGGCCGACGGCGACAGCATCGCATCATCACCCTTCGCCCTCAACGAGATAGCCATACTCAAGCACGACAACTCGTCGATGATAAGCATCAACACCTCGGTGGACGGCAGCTACCTGGCCACCTATCTGGCCGACGGACTGGTGATAAGCACACCCACGGGCTCCACCGGCTACTCGCTGAGCGTAGGCGGCCCCATCATCTCGCCCGACTCCAAGACCATCGTGCTGTCGCCAATAGCGGCTCACAGCCTGGCAGTAAGGCCCATCATACTCAACGACAACGTCAAGATTGAGCTCCACGTGCAGAGCCGCAGCCACAACTTCATGCTCGCCATCGACGGACGAAGCGAGAGCCTCTACGAAGGCACTGCCCTCACCATTCAGGCCGCCCCCTACAAGCTTAAGATAGTGAGACGCGCCGACCACTCCTTCTTCGACACACTGCGCAGCAAGCTCCTCTGGGGCGCTGACAAGAGATAGCCAAATGAAGTCAAAGTACACCACCAAGCAGATAAGCCGACTGATCTGGCAAGAACTGAAGGCCAACAAGCTGCAAGCCACCAACAATACCATTGCCGGCCTGCTGATTGTGGGACTGGAGTTCCTGTTTGTGTGGCTCACCAAGCAGACCATCGACATCGCCACGGGGTCGAGCAATATCTTCTCCTTCCGCACCGCCATCATACTGATTGTCTGCACCCTGCTGGCGCAGCTCCTGCTGGGCGCCTATCGCAGCTGGGTCAACGCCATGCTCAGCGTCAAGGCCTCCAACAAGATGCAGATGGACATCTTCAGCCAGAGCCTCACCGCCCCGTGGAGAAAACTTATGGAGTTCCATAGCGGCGACATCATCAACCGCATCGAGAAGGACGTAAACGTAATCGTGTCGCTCGTAACCGACACACTGCCATCCTTCATCATAGTCTGCGCACAGTTTATCGGAGCATTCATCTTCCTCTACCTGATGGACCAGACGCTGGCTCTCTTCGTGGTCATCATCATACCGTTCTTCCTCCTCATAGGCAAGCTCTACATCAAGACCATGCGCCGCATCTCCCGCCAGGTAAGGAAGACCGACAGCCTCCTGCAGGCACAATACCAGGAGGGTATCACCAACCGCGTGGTAATCAAGACCATACCCGGAGGCACCCGGGAAATCAAGAACCGCGTTGCCGCCACCCAGCAAAAGCTCGTCGACCTCGTCCACCTCCGCGCACGCTACTCCGTCACCTCCAATCTGGTGATGAACCTGGGATTCTCCACCGCCTACCTGTTCACCTTCATCTGGGGCACATACCACCTGGCACAGGGCCTCATCACCTACGGCGCCCTCATCGCCTTCGTGCAGCTCGTGGCGCAGATCCAGCGGCCCGCAAGAAGCCTGGTGAAATTCATACCCGACATCATCAACACCCTCACATCCAGCGAGCGAATACTGGAGATAAAGACCAGCGGCGGCTCATCCGCCGAGCCCGCCACCGGCCAAGCCCCAGACCCCAAGCCCCAGGCCGCTGACATCTCCATCTCCTTCCGCAACGTCACATTCTCCTACCGGCCCGACGGACGGAAAATCCTCGACCACTTCTCCTACGACTTCCCCGCAGGCAGCCGCACCGCCATCATGGGCCCCACAGGCCAGGGCAAGACAACACTCATCCGACTGATCCTCGGACTCATAGAGCCCACAGAAGGTACGGTGGAAATATCCAACAAGAGGCCCACATCCTTCGCCTACGTGCCACAGGGCAACACCCTCTTCAGCGGCACCATACGCGACAACCTGCTGCTGGCCAACCCGCAGGCCACCGACGCGCAGCTGAAAGAAGCCCTGCGCATGGCCAAGGCCGACTTCATTTCACGGTTCAAGGACGGACTCTCCTCACAATGCGGCGAGCATGGAGTGGAGCTCAGCGAGGGACAGGCCCAGCGCCTGTGCATAGCACGCGCACTGCTGGTGGATGCCCCCGTGCTGCTGCTTGACGAGGCCACATCGGCACTCGATGCCGACACCGAGGCCACAGTGCTCCACAACATCTGCACCACCCTCACCGACCGCACCATCATCTGCGTGTCCCACCGCGAGAAAATTCTCGAATATTGCGACCAAGTCATCAGGTTGTAATATACCCCCCCTACCTTATTTATAATTAAAAACGTAAATCTTTGGTGGTTCAAAAAGTAATTATTACTTTTGTACCACTAAACCAATTCATCAATTTAATACTATGAGAAAAACATTACTTCTAACATTTTTCGCGCTCATCGCCTTCACAGCAGGAGCATGGGCAAAAGGAGAATTAAATGGCGTATTCACAATCAATGCCGCAGGTGACAGAATACTATTTTCCAAGGGTAACCTACAGCAAGTTAACGGCACATGGCAGTTTGCCGAACATCAGTATGACTACTTCGGCACTAATCAGTACAGCGATCACTACGACTGGTTTGCCTATAACGGTTACAGTGCACCAAGCGACGGCACATCGTGGTACATTCTGTCACAAGCAGAGTGGGCATACCTTTTCGAATCACGTACCGTCACCAACACACTCTCCGAAGGAGCCCTCTATAGTAAGGCCACTATTGGCGGTACTTATAAAGGTGTAATCGTTTTTCCTGACAACTATACACACCCTAATGGAACTGACTTTACAGGTAATTGCAACAATCCCACAGAAGCTTATTCCTCTACTGTAAGTCTTGAAGGCTGGGCTTTAATGGAAGCCGCAGGTTGCGTATTCCTGCCTGCCGCAGGATATAGCACCAGTCCTGGCCAAGTTAATCAAGCTGCAATTTATCAAAGTACTACTTTACCGAGAAGTGGTTATTGCAATACTCCAGGTTTTTATATTGATTATATGGCTATGACGGATGAAAGTAAAACTTCTACTGGGGTAGCTGTCCGCTATGTTAAGAAATATGAGCTCACTCAAGATGCAAACGGCTACTACCTCCTGGGGTCAGTACAGGACTGGGATGACTTTGCCGCACTGATCAACAACGGAACAAATACTGCAGCCAATGCAAAGATGATTGCCGACATTGACCTCGGTGATGACCAGACCTATATCTCGCCCACATGGCATGGTGATTATTCAAACCGTCACTATCATGGAACTTTTGACGGACAGGGACATACGCTAACGGTACACTATTCTAGTTCCAATGCTTTTCATACTCCCTTTAGCCAGACAAGTGGTGCTACAATCAAGAACCTGCATGTGGCAGGTACACTCACATCTACTTCGTCCGATGCTACACACATGAGTGGCCTTATCAGCAACTCTGCCGGTAATGACGTGATACAGAACGTTTGGGTATCTGCAGATATAACATCGGGAGGTAGTGGCTGGATTGAATGTGGTGCATTCATCGGTTGTAATAATTGTGGAAGTTCTACTATTACAGACTGCCTGTTTACGGGTTCTCTCAAAACTACTTCTGGCTATTATAATGGCTGTTTTGTAGGTTATGTTCATAGTGGTTCTACGTCAACAAGCAATTGTTTGTCTACAGGAACGTTTGAATTAACGGGTTCTCCCAATTACGTTGCAGTCGGAACCGTCACGAATAGTTATGTTAAGCAACACACAGGGACAATCCCCTCTTCCATGCAGGTGACAACTGATCAGTTGGCCGACGGCACGACAACGGCAGCGCTGAATAACGGCCGCACGGGTGATGATGCTGTGTGGGTGCAGCAGGGAAGCCAGCCAATGCTAAAGACATTTGCCTTGCAACAGGATGCCGACGGCTATTACGAAATCGGCTCAGTGCAAGACTGGAAGAATTTCGCCGAAATGGTCAACAACGGAACAAATACTGCAGCCAACGCCAAGATGACAGCAGATATCGACCTTGGCGATGACCAGACCTATATCTCCCCTACATGGCACGGCGACAACTCACCATTGCACTATCATGGAACTTTTGATGGACAAGGACATACACTTACGGTTCATTATAATAGTTCCAATCTTTTCCATACTCCCTTTAGCCAGACAAGTGGTGCGACAATCAAGAACCTCCATGTGGCAGGTACAATCACATCAACTTGGTCGGGAGCTGCTTCACACATGAGTGGCCTAATCAGCAACTCTGCAGGTAGTGACGTGATACAGAATGTGTGGGTATCTGTAGATATCTCAGGAGGTGTTGGCGAAAGACTTGATTGGGGAGCCTTTGTCGGGTGTAATAATTGTGGCAACACAACAATTACAGACTGTCTGTTTACTGGTTCCATCACTAATACTGGAACTCGTAACGGATGTTTAGCCGGTCTTGTTTATCAAGGTTCAGTAACAACAAGCAATTGTTTGTCTACAGGTACATTTAATTTCGATTCCAGCTCGAGTACAGTGTCAGTGGGTACTATGACAAATTGCTATATCAAGACGCATCCTGCCTCAATCCCCTCTTCCATGCAGGTAACAGATGCCCAGCTTTCCAACGGTACCACTACTGCTGCGCTGCAAAATGGTCGCAGCGAGGAAATATGGGTACAAGACCCTGTTACATATCAGCCGGTGCTGAAGATGTTTGCTAATGACTTCAACTACACTGTCCCCGCCAGCGGTGTGGGAAGCTTCAGCTCCAAGGCTAAGGTGCAGCTGCCCGACGGCCTAACCGCCTACTACTGCAAGGAATACGACAGCAGCAAGGGCATCATTACAGCCGTGCCCCTCGACAACAACGTGATTCCCGCCAACACTGGTGTGCTCATCCGCGGAGAGGCAGGTGCCTATACCCTCAGCGCTACTAACGCCACAGCAGCCACCGTTGAAGACAATGCACTCGTGGCAGTGACGGAAGCCACACACGTGGATGCCACCAGCGGCCAATACACCAACTTCATGCTCAGCAGCGGCAAATTCATAAAGATTGCCGCCAGCAGCGACCCGAACGTCAAGATGCCCGCCAACAAGGCATACCTGCAGCTCGCGCTCGGCTTCACAACTTCTAAGGAGTTCACCCTCCTCTGGGACGAAGACCCGACTGCCATAAAGTTCGAGAGTTCAGAAGTTTTAAAGTCCGAAAGTATCTACGACCTGCAGGGTCGCAAGGTGACCAACCCAGAGAAGGGCAGACTGTATATTATTAATGGTAAGGTAGTAAAGTATTAGGATTATGGAAAAGAAAAGATATATCGAGCCAAACGCAGAGGCTGTGCGCATCAGCACCAACCGTATAATGACAGGTAGCCCCAAGTCTATAAACGTGGACACTTCTACCGAGGGCGACCAGAGCGGTGCCGACTCCAAGGGCTGGCACGGAACCTTCTGGGACGAAGAATAAGAACCCTTACATAACTCTATAAGAATAGTGTCGGAATCATTTTCGGCACTATTTTTGTCATCTCTCTCACACACAGCGAATTACAAAAAATTGCTCCGCGCTTCCCCCCTAAGAAAGTCACAAAAGTCACAAAAGTCACGTGACTTTTTAAAGTGATACTGCGCACCCACACCAGCTCGGTGCAGAGCCGCGTGATGGAGAAACAGCAGCCGCCTATCCGAGTGATATGCCCGGGCCGCGTGTATCGCAACGAGACCATCAGCGCCAGAGCCCACTGCTTCTTCCATCAGATAGAGGGTCTGTACGTGGACGAGAAGGTGAGCTTCACCGACCTCAAGCAGGTGCTGCTGCTTGACGAGGCCACATCGGCACTCGATGCCGACACTGAGGCCACAGTGCTCCACAACATCTGCACCACCCTCACCCACCGCACCATCATCTGCGTCACCCACCGCGAAAAAGCACTCGAATACTGTCCGCGAGTACTGCGCCTGTCATAAACCACCGACAGACGTCCAGCGCAGCTCACACTACACCACGCAGCAACCACGCTCCACAAGGCAGAAACCTTGCGGAGTAAGGCAAAAACTTTGCAGAATAAAGAAAAAACCACGCGGAATAAGGCAAAAGCCACATAGCACAAAGAAAATAACAAGCGGAGTTAAGAAAAAACCACGCGGAACAAAACAAATAACACCAGGCCTAAACAGCAAACCGCGCCACAGCACAATCAATCTGCACACATTCAGTTTCAATTCACGCACTTTCAGTTTCAATTCGCGCACTTTCAGTTTCAATCCCCAAACTAACAAATTCTATCTGCGCGACCGCAAAATCTAACTGCGTGATTATGAAATCTAAACGCGAGCTCATGTCATTTTCTTAGTTAAGAAAAGACGTTTTCTTAGTTAAGAAAAGATGTTTTCTTAGCTAGGAAAAGAAGTTTTCTTAGCTAAGAAAATGAAACATCTACGCGATAAGATTCCGCGAGTTCGGCTTTTGATACCGTTTCTGCAGAACTAGATTACGCGCCCTCGGACTAAGATTTCATTTTCTCTGCACTGTATCCCGCAATATCTGCCTTACAGTTCATACACCTAGGCTCTGCTCTCGCCAGCACAGCCTCTGCTATTACTAATTCAGCCCTTGCTATCGCCCACCCAGACCTTCGCCCCAGCACAACAGTTTTGGTCCAGGCGCTGCAACGGCTCTCTGACACACACGTACCATATATAATAATTGTCTCACAACCATATTTAGCGTATTTTCTTTTTATGTTGGCGGATATTCCTTGGCTAATAAAATAAACAATAGAAAAGCCAGTGTGTTTAAGGAATAATGACTAATTTTGCAGTTGATTTAGGAAAAAATCAGGCAATAATTAACCCTTGTAAAACAAAACAAGCATGAAAAAGTACCTTTTCACCCTTGCATCGGCAGTACTCCTTTTCTGCGGATGCAGCAGTGACAGCGGAATTGATGACGTTAACCCCACACCGGCACCTGTGCCCGCAACGACCCCCGAAACCAGCATTCAGGTGGGCATAAGCAAGTCTGGCGCTTTCAGCCAGCAGCTTGTGGCAACCCAGAGCGACACGGAGACAGGTTACTTCTTTATCAGGATTGACAACCGCATCCCCGGCACAGAGCACTTGGGCAACACCTTCAACTCAAGTCTCTACTTCCCCAAGAACTATACCACCAACCCCTGCTCCAAGACTGATTACAACAAGGGTGTCATATCCCTTGACGAGAATCTCGGCTACAAGAAGGGTGCCGGCGTTTACCTCTACATCTTCAGCACCGACGGCAGCGCTACCTCCAGAGCTATTGTTGAGCAGCCTAGCCTTCAGGACCTGATTGACGGCCAGACCTACGAGAACAGCAAGGTTAGCTGGTCTACCAACAAGCGCTCACGCTATTATATCGGCAACAAGCTCGACCTCACCCAGCTCGACACCGACACCCTCAAGATTATATGGTATGTCGTAAAGAAGCAGACCGACGGCTGGCACATCGACGGTGTCCTCACCGGCCAGTCCACCACGGATGTTAACGATATCCCCGGCATGGACATTACCGAGGATGACGCTATGGAGAACGACATCTATGTTGAGCCCGATCCCGACAATGAGGACAGCCTCATCGTTGTGCCTGACGTGCCTGAGTTCAATCCCGGCGAGGTTGAGGTGGACATCCACCAGCAGACCCACGACTCTTGGGACGAGATCAAGACTGCCATCCACATCCGCGATACCGTGGACGTAACCGTCAGGATCCCCGTCGGCAATGAGTACCTGGCTGAGCAGGATGACTTCCGCATCCGCGTATGGACCGCCTACTACACCATCGAGAACGAGACCTATCCCATCACCATCACCGCCATCCACGAGGCTGACGAGCTGATCATCAACGTGACCGGCGTAACTGCCGAGCTGCTCCGCAAGGCTAACGAGGAGACCGACGGCGACGGCATCACAGTAGAGGTTTGCAGCTACTACAAGAACGTCGACCATGCCCAGGCATGGGAGTGGATAAAGGGCTCAACCGTAAGCACCTACGAGAAGACAAACATAAGAGGACAGATAACCTCAGCATTCTTCACCAAGGAAGATGATCCGCTGAGCAAGATTATCATCTCCTACACCAAGGACGACTACGACGCAGAGTATCCCCCTGTGGAATAATCCTTGGCAGAACTGATTAACAACGGCGGGCTTGCGACCATCCAATCGCAAGCCCGCCCTCATTTTTTTATCGACGCAAATCTAAATGTTCACGGTGGGAATTGATAGAACCCACCTAAACATTCGCATTGCCCAGCATCAGGTCGTGAGATTGCACGAAAGTGAAATGCAAAATGGCTTGATTTGCTATTCAGGAATAACAATTTTTGAATATGACGACGATTATCTGTATAAATATTCCGTTTACGCTTTTTTTACGACAAATTTTTCCTGTTTTCATAAAAAATAATTATTTTTGCACATCAATCAGACAAAAAATACAAACGAACAACAACTATAAACCCAAACTGCTATGAAGAAGTACCTATTGTTTTTTGCATCGGCAATGATGATGCTTGCCGCGTGCAACAGCGACAGCGTATTTGACGAGCCCACACCGTCACCCGCGCCAGCAATCACTACCCCCCAAACAGCCGTTAAGGCTGGATTTGCCAAGAGCACCGGAGCAGGAAGCATCCTCTTCGACGAAACTCCCGTGGCAGCAGAGCCTACCGCAACCATCAAGACCAAGTTCTCGGTACGTATCGACAATCGTATCCCCCGCAAGGAAGCAAGCGGCAAAGACTACAACATCAAGGATTACTATACCGTATGCGTTCCGACTGGCCCATTCAACAATAACAAGAGCAACAGAGCCAACTTTGCCTATGGCCGCCTCTATGATAATGGCGACTACAAGACCCCGAAGCCCGGCTTCACCACCAATGTGACTCATTATCTCTATGATCCCACCGGAGAGGATATCGAGGGACTCTTTGCCGAGACTCCTGACTTCAGGGCATGCCTCGAGGCTGACACCCGCTTTAAGGATATTGATTGGGACAAAGTAAAGATTATATGGTATGTAGTGAAGCGCCAGAAGGAAGTGGACCTCGGTACTGCTGACTATTGGCACGTAGACGGTCTCGTTACCTTCCCGGACGTTGACAAGATTGACGACGTGCCTGACAGCGATCCCGATGATATCGACTACTTCAACGACGATCCCGACTGGAAGGACGGCGAAGTGGAGGTTGACATCCACCAGCAGGAGCACCTCAACTGGAACGAAATTAAGACCTCAATCCACATCCGCGAGGCAGTGGATGTAACGGTAGAGATACCCATCGGCGATCAGTACCTGGCTGAGGCTGACGACTTCCGCATCCGCGTCTGGACCGCCTACTACACTATCGACAACACCGAATATCCTGTTACCATCACCACCAAGCACTTCGTTAACAAGATTGTCATCAAGGTGACGGGCGTAACCCAGGAGCTCATCGACAAGGCTAAGACTCAGAGCGACGGCGACGGCATCACCGTGGAGGTGAACAGCTACTACGAGAACATCACCCATGAACTGGCTTGGGAAAAGCTCAAAAAGGCTACCGTGACTACCGACGCGAAGACCAACATACGCGGACAGATAACATCGGCATTCTTCACGGAGAACGATTCGCCCACCGACCAGAAGGTGATTATCTCCTACACGAAGGCTGACTACGACCACGACTATCCGCCAACAGAATAGCCTCTGGCTGAACTGACTGACTGATACCGGCGGGCTTGCGACCATCCAATCGCAAGCCCGCCCTCTTTATCCCCGCAAAAAAAAGGCCGACCTCACAGATTATAACCCCTATTTTGGGGCAGGTTGAGAAAAAAGTATTACTTTTGCAGACTGTAAGCAAAATACCACACAAGACTATGGCACTTATCGACAACATACCTGCGCTGCTGGAAGAAGTAAAGCAGCTGAAGGCCTCCTCCGCCGCCGAGTTGGAGGAACTGCGCATCAAATACCTCAGCAAGAAGGGCCTCATCCCCCAGCTGATGGGCGAGTTTCGCGAGGTTGCCGCCGAACGCAAGAGAGAGCTCGGCGTGGCTATCAACAATCTCAAGACCGCTGCGCAGGACCATATCAACGCCCTGCGCGACCAACTCAATGAACAGCAGAGCGCCGAGGAGATGCCTGACCTCACCCGCACAGCCTACCCCACTCCGCTGGGCACACGCCACCCCATCTCCATCGTACGCGACGAGATTATCGACATCTTCTCCCGACTGGGCTTCTGCCTGGCCGACGGCCCCGAGGTGGAGGACGACTGGCACGTGTTTGGCTCCATGAACTTCCCCGATGACCATCCGGCACGCGACATGCAGGACACCTTCTTCATCGAGGCTCACCCCGACGTGATACTGCGCACCCACACCAGCTCCGTGCAGAGCCGCGTAATGGAGAAGCAGCAGCCGCCCATCCGCGTCATCTGCCCGGGTCGCGTATATCGCAACGAGACCATCAGTGCCCGCGCACACTGCTTCTTCCATCAGATCGAGGGCCTCTATGTGGACGAGAACGTCAGCTTCACCGACCTCAAGCAGGTGCTGCTGCTCTTTGCACAGGAGATGTTCGGCAAGGACACCAAAATCCGCCTGCGCCCATCCTACTTCCCCTTCACCGAGCCATCAGCCGAGATGGACATCAGCTGCAATATCTGCGGCGGCAAGGGATGCTCCTTCTGCAAGCAGACCGGATGGGTGGAAATCCTCGGTTGCGGCATGGTTGACCCCGCCGTACTCGAAGCCAACGGCATCGACTCCACACGCTATAAGGGCTACGCCTTCGGCCTCGGCGTGGAGCGTATCACCAACCTTAAGTATCAGGTTAAGGACCTCCGCCTCTTCTCTGAGAACGACAAGCGCTTCCTAGAGGAATTCCAGAGCGCCAACTAAGCAGCAGCACACATACATAAGAAGCAAGACCATACCAAAAGGGCAGCCATGTTTGATGGCTGCCCTTTTAGTTACCCTCTCTTGCTATGGCGCGCGGTTAGACCGCACGGAGATGTCACAGTTCCTTGATCCTGAGATTGCGGAAGAGGATGCCCGTGCCATGCCCAAGCAGTCCAATATGTCCTTTCTCGTTAAATAGACCGGGATGCGACTGATGGTCAATGGTATATGGGTTGCGCTGACTGCCCTCCGGTGCGACATTATGACCCTGACAGGCAGCACGGAGGTCAGCACGCAGTATCTCCTTGCCGTTAAGCACGACAATGACACTGTCGCCGACCACGCGTATCTCCTCCTCGCTCCATTGGCCCAGCGGCCTGTGCTTCGCGCGCTTGGCAGCCACCAGTCCGTAGGCCGAGCCGTGGACCTGGTAATCCGCCAATCCCTGATAGACGGGCGCATCATGGTCCAGGATCTGCACCTCACACATTCCGTAATAGGCAGCATCCTTGCCCATGGGCGTACGGATGCCTATACCATTGTTTACACCTGCCTCAGTGAAACAGAAATCAAAGCGAAAGACAAAGTCGCGATACTCACGACGTGTGTAGAGATTATGGTCGTCACCATACTCCGCCGTGACCTTAATAGCACCGTCCACGGGAATATAGTTGCGCATATCGCCCGTCCACTGGGCAAGGTCGCGGCCATTAAACAACAAATGGAATCCCTCACGCTTCTCCTGGCGGCTAAGCGTGTTTGGCCTACGGGCATCAGCAGCAGCAATGCCTAGGCATAGCAACAACAGAAGAACAAGACGCCTCATTGCCCAATCCTATACCTCAGCACCATCCTCGCCGAGGAAGACATAACTGTAGTTGCGCCCCTTGATGGAAGGATACTGGCTGCGCGGATCAATGTCCTGGCGGTTCTGCAGATGCTCCACCACTCGGTTGTAGGCATCCTGCGGACTGTTGGCCTTTAGCTTTACACGGAAAGGCGTATCTACATACACATAGCGTCCACGCGCCTCGGAATATAGCACGCGCTTAAAATTGAGGGTAGCATCATACCATCCCACCTTTTCCTCCTGCAAGACTCCGAGTTTGTCAGCCTTCTTTGCGCCGTCAGAATCCTGGTCCTTGCGCTTGGCATTAGCCTTAAACTCCTCCAGAGTCTCCACATTGGTCTTTATAAGTATGAAATACTGACGCTGCGATACACGGAAGCGCTTGGGGTGAATATTCTTGGAGTTGATGAAGTCATAGATATCTTCTATCAAACCTTCTTCAAAAAGATTCTCTGGCACACCAAATTCCTTGAGCCTGTCAATGAGTTCATCAAATGAAGATACCACGGCCTCGCCATCGTAATATCTCGCGTAAACATTCATAACAAATTAAAAATGAAAGGAGAAAACAAAAATAATATCCAAAAAAATAAGCAAAAAAATAAGAGCGGAAAACGAGACTCGAACTCGCGACCCCAACCTTGGCAAGGTTGTGCTCTACCAACTGAGCTATTTCCGCAATTTTCTCCAGAAAGCCCGCCGTATTCGCAAATCTTGCCAAGGTTGTCACCCCTCTCCAATTTCATGGGGCAAGGTTGTGCTCTACCAACTGAGCTATTTCCGCAATTAATAGTTTCTAATGAATTCTTTGTTGCCCAAAAAGGCAAACAAACATTCTTCTGTAGTGAAGAGGAGGAGACTCGAACTCCCACGTCACAATTGACACTACCCCCTCAAAGTAGCGCGTCTACCAATTCCGCCACCTCTCCATTACAAGTCTTTTTGATGCCTTATGGTGCCCAGAACAGGAGTCGAACCTGCACGCCTCGCGGCACTCGCACCTGAAACGAGCGCGTCTACCATTCCGCCACCTGGGCATCGAAAAGAGCGGAAAACGAGACTCGAACTCGCGACCCCAACCTTGGCAAGGTTGTGCTCTACCAACTGAGCTATTTCCGCAGCATCAACTTATCAGCTCTCGCTGTCTCAAAAAGGCCACTATTGCGGCCTTCGTTTAAGTACGTTTCGCCAAACGCGATGCAAAAGTAGCACTTTTTTCAATACTGACAAACAAAAACAATGTTTTTTTTATTAGTGTCCGCCAAAATAACTAAAAAGACATACTAATCCATTCTACTTTCGTAGTCCTCGTATGCAAAACGCCTGAGTATTTGCAGCGTGCCATCTGCACCAAGAAATGCGAGCGAAGGATGGTGCACGCCGTTAAACATATTGGTCTTTACCGTGGTGTAATGAATCATATCCTCGAATATGATTTCATCACCCACCTTCAATGGCTGAGAAAAACGCCAGTAGCCCATGTAGTCTCCGCTCAGGCAGCTGTTGCCTCCCAGGCGATAGACGCACTCTTCATATACCCGCGGATCACTGTCGGCCATCTCCAGAGTCTCTGCTCCGCGCACCTCCGGATGGTAAGGCATCTCAAGGCAGTCGGGCATGTGGCAGGTGAAGCTGACATTGAGAATGGCTGTCTTGATGCCGCTGTTTTCAACCACGTCAACCACCCTGGCAAGCAGGTAGCCTGTCTGCCAGAGGAATGCCGAGCCAGGCTCCATGATAATGCGCAGATTGGGGTGCATCTGGCGTAGGCGGTCGATGCAGCGCATCAGCACCTCCACATGGTAGCCCTTGCGTGTCATCAGATGACCGCCGCCCATATTGAGCCACCTTACCTTATTTAATAAATGGCCGAATTTCTCCTCTACATTCACCAGCACATTCTCCAGCGAAGTGGCATCATTCTCACAGAGGCAGTGGAAATGCAGGCCCTCCACGCCGTCAGGCAAGTCGGACAACTCATCGCTCATCACCCCAAATCGGCTGCCGGGAGCACAGGGGTTATAGAGGTCGGTCTCTATCTCCGAGTAGCCGGGGTTGATGCGCAATCCCACAGAGATCCTGTGGCCATCGGTCATAGCCTCAAACTCGCGAACCATCGGCATGAAGCGACGCATCTGCGACAGCGAGTTAAAGGTGATATGCCCCGAGCAGCGCAATATCTCACCAAAGGTACTCTCTTCATACGCAGGCGAATAGGTGTGGGTCAACCCGCCAAACTGCTCGGCAGAGAGGCGGGCCTCATAGGGCGAACTGGCCGTGGTATGATCCACATACTCGCGTATTATCGGAAATATGCGCCAGTTGGCAAAGGCCTTGAGGGCCAGAATTATCTCAACTCCGGCCCTCTCGGCTATGTCATGGATAAACTGCAGATTCGCCCGCAGCCTATCCTCTTCGATTACATAACAGGGATTATCTGTTTTCAATCGTCAATGATCAAAGAACTTTTTACATGATTCCGCGCTTGCGAAGCTCCTGCTGCCATTTCCATGCTGAGGAAAGAGCCTCGGCCAGTGTAGCCTCTGCCTTCCAGCCCAACACCTTGTTGGCCTTGTCAACATTGCCCCACACCTGCTCGATATCGCCTGCTCGGCGACCAACGATCTTATAGGGCAGCTTCACGCCTGTGGCCTCCTCAAAAGTCTTTATCAGGCCGAGCACAGACTCGCCGTGACCAGTGCCTACGTTGAATACATCCACAGGCTCATCCTGCTCACCGTCGAGAATGCGCCTCATGGCTGCCACGTGGGCCTTGGCAAGGTCTACTACGTAGATAAAGTCGCGGATGCAAGAGCCGTCGGGGGTGCTGTAGTCATCACCGAAAACGCTCAGCTCCTTGCGGATGCCGATAGCAGTCTGGGTAAGATAAGGAATCAGGTTGGCAGGCACTCCGTTGGGCAGCTCACCGATGATAGCGGTAGGATGTGCGCCAATGGGGTTGAAATAGCGCAGCAGTATTGCCTTGTAGGGAGCACCGGCGCGGGCATTATCGCGTATTATCTCCTCGCATATCTGCTTGGTGTTGCCGTAGGGCGACTCTGCCACCTTGATAGGAGCCTGCTCAGTCACGGGCAGGTTCTCGGGGTCAGGCTGACCATACACGGTGCAGGACGATGAGAAGATAATACCCTTCACATCATACTTGGGCATAAGCTCCAGCAGATTGATGAGAGAGTTGAGGTTGTTGCGGTAGTAGAGCAGCGGTTTCTCAACCGACTCACCCACGGCTTTGCTGGCTGCAAAATGAATGATTCCGCTGATGGCGGGATACTTCTGGAACACTCCTTCCAGTGCTGGATAGTCAAGGCAGTCCACCTTCTCAAAGGCCGGACGCACACCGGTAATCTTCTCAATGCCATCCACCACGTCGGCGTTGGAGTTGGACAGATTGTCAATAATCACCACGTCGTAACCGGCATTGATGAGCTCAACGGTTGTGTGGGAGCCGATAAAGCCGGTACCTCCCGTAACAAGGATTGTCTGTTTCATAATTTTATTTATTTAAGGTTTTATATATTATCGATCTAATATGCACCTGCTGCGGCAGCGACCATATGCTTTGCATAAAGCTGAGCACCCACACCTGCAGAGCAAAGACTCCTGTCAGCATCCATCGCAGCCCCAACGGCACTTCTATCACTTCCTCCTGCGCCATGGCAGCCTCGCTGTTGGAGAACGCGCAGCCTAGGATTATCGGACCGAAGGTCAACACTGTTCCCGCTATCACAAACAGCAGCAGAAATATCATCCACAGCGCAGCCATGCCGCCCCAATAGTGGCGGTTGAGCTTGAGGCCGTCTCTCATCGCGCCTAGCATCGGCACTGGCTTCACCTCCATGTACGACTGCACAATGCCACCCACGGAGAACGGCACCACTGCCGCTACTGCCACGCAGGTTATACATAAATATATATTGGCTCCGCACATCGCCGGCACCACCGCCAGCGTATATGCCAGCAACCATCCTGTCAGCAAAGGCAGATACGGCCGCCATGTAGGCTTGGCTATTGCCACAAAATTGCGTACAAACTTCGCGGACTCCACTGCGTTGCCGGCCTCAACGTCAGCCAGCACCTTCAGCTGCATGGTACGCATCATCGACCATACGAAGAGCACCGCCGCCCCGGCAATGAGATCGGCAGCCATACATATGTAGCCATAGCTGGGGCGCAGCATAAACCACACTATGCCCACCGCCACAGCCAGCAGGCATGGTTGCCACATGATACGCAGAAATGAACCGAAGTGCTTGATCCACACACCCCAGGCCATGGCGAAACTGGCAGCAAACTTGCGGCTTGCATCCAGCTTCAGCCTATCTACAATATCGCCTCTTTTCAGAACAGCCATCCCTTCTTTTTCTTCTTTCCGCTGTCCTCACGCTGCAAGGCCGGATTGATGGTCTCGTAGGTGAGGTTGTTGGTGATCATGTCGTAGATTGTACCCCAGTCAGGCAGACCGCCCACATTGCGGTCGTCAATATACATGTCGCACTTCACCTTGGGACTGCGTTCCTCTTTGGCCACGTCCTGCTCGGCAAAGTCGCTGTTTACCGACCAAAACTCCACGCCTCTCTCTTTACACCAGTCAACGGCCTCCTGCAAAGTCGTACCGTAGCGGATAGTCCACAGTATCAGGCGATGACCGTCCTGAATAAGGCGCTTGAGGGTATCGGTGGCAAAGGGTATCTCTCTGCCAATCTTTGGGTACTTGTGCTCAACGATAGTACCGTCGAAATCCACTGCAATTAACATGATAATATGATTTTAGGTTTTCTTTTGCAATCTCCAACTCTATTCCTCTGCCAGTTTCTGCTCATTGAGCTTGGCCACAAAGGATGCCACGTCCCTCGTGGCGGTAGCTTCGTCCACCTCATACTCGTTCAACAGTGCAGCTGTCAGGCTCTCCACGCTGAAGTCGCCCTTCTCAGCCTCGCGCCACAGAAAGGCGCCTGTCTCGTTAAGGTGGATAATGCTGTCAAAGTTCACGTTCTCTATGCCGCACGGTATCACCACCTGCTCACCGCAGACGTCGCGCAGCTCAAAGTTTGGCTTCAGTTTCATGTCTTTATTCTTTTATAGTGTCGCGCAACTGCGCTTCATTTTTCACTGTCAGCTCCCAACTCCCGGCAGCCTTCTGTATATAGCCAGCAGATAGCGTCTCACAGGACGCAGATGGGTCCATATCCAGGAATAGGTCTTCCAGGTGAAGCCGTCAAGGCTATACCGCCGTTCCTTTTTCTTGCGCAGTATGTCGGTAACCTTTGCCAGTATGTCATCCTTGCTACAATGCTCCAGGTCTAGGTTGCCGTCACCGCGCAGTATGCACTGTCCCGTAGCCTCATCCATCTCCGTCAGGCGGTGTATCACGTAGCTTTTCTCCAGCGTCCTTGCCAGCACCACGTCTCCCACTCTCAGATTGTCTGCCTTAGCCAGTATTACCTTGTCACGCCCGTCCTCGATAAAGGGTCTCATACTGCGTCCCCTGACGGTCATCCTTACGGTGTGGCCCTCGTCAATGAGCTTGCCCACCTCTGGAATCAGCAACTCGTTATCTATACTGCGGCTCTCAATCATTCAATGGCTAACGGTTATTGGTTAACGGTTATTGTTTATTGGTTAACGGTTATTGGTTATTGTTTATTGTTTAACGGCTATCGTCTCATGACTCAGTCGCGCAGCGGCCTCGTCGGGCAGACACTCCAGATGATGTACACCCACCAGGGTAATCACCTGCTCTATGGTACGCATGATCTCATTATAGCTGCTGCGGTCCCATATCATCACACTGCATGAGCACAGCATCGACGACAGGGCCGCCACCACGCTCTCGCGGCTTATCTTGTTATACGGTTTCTGCTCCAGCATCACCAGTGCACCCACCTTGGCGTGCTCCTGGCGGTAGCATGGCGTCTTGCCACTCCACGGTGAACCATAGACTGTCACCTCACGGCCTCTCACCCGCAACACAGGGTTGTCATCGTTGAGCAGATGATAACCCTCCAGATGCTTCAGCCACAGCGAGGAATGAGTGCTCTTGCCCGTGCCGCTCTTGCCGAGAAACATATAGCCCCATCCGTCCTTCACCACCACTGAAGAATGCATCATCAGTGTGCCATGGTATGCCGAACTGAAGGCAAAGGCTATCATCAGGGTATTATTGAAGCCAAACTCCTTGGTCGTCCTCTCTACGCCGCTTATACACACTTTGTTATGCTCAAAGCGCTCACTGCTCTCCATCGTAGCGGCCAGATAGCCGTCGTAACTGTATATCTCAAAGATGTATCCGCCCTCCTGACGCTTATACACATCCTGCCGATAGCCGAGATCCTCAAAGGAACTGAGCATCTCGCTACCCTCCTTGCTCACGGCATCCAAGCCGACCTTCATGCTCAGCAACTCGCCTAAATCTTCAGCGCTCTCTGCCACAAAAGGCCTGTAATTGTTCGGCAAGGCCATGACCTCTTCGTCAAGCTCCAGCCTCACCGCAAAATCCGATATTTTTAATATGATATTCTTCAAATCAATTCTCTTTTTAATTTTTCACACTTCCCTTTGCCTACTTCGTTTTTTACTTTTCATTTTCCACGTCCTCCCCCACATTGGTATAGATATACTCCGTGGCAATACGATGGTAGAGGAATCCGTCGGCCGACTCCAGCCGCGTCTGCTTTTTCTTGTTCACTCGCTTGCACACTGCCGTCAGCTTGCTCTCAGCCTCCTTCTCTGTTTCGCACACAAAGGTGGAGCATATATAGCCCTTGCGGCCCTGCGCCTCCAGGAAGTTGCGAAAACTTGTCGTGTAGAGGTCCAGGCCCAGCAGCGTCTTGGTGTTCTTGTCATAAGCCATGCTGTCAACGGGGGCGACCATCGTCACCATCGTTATCGAATCGGCGTAGCTCGTAGCCACGCCGAAGAGGTAGCACGTAGGCATCCATCCCACCTTTTGCTGGTAGGTGCTTACCTTTTCCGCCTCATCAGCATTGCCCTTGACCTTCTGACCATAAATCTCATGAGGCATCAAGACCGTAGCCAACATAACGGCTAAAATAGCGAGTAAATGTTTCATCACCTTATTTATATATTAATTTGTGCAAATATAGCAATCTTCTGCGACATCACAAAATTACTGACCAAAAACATCTTATTTTCGCCATCTTTAGCCGGCAAGCAACTCAAAAAGACCAGCAAAAACAACACCTGACTTTTCATTTCACACCCGCAAGCCATGCTTTGTCTCTTTAAACGCAAAAAGGCTGCCAACTAATTTTTTTTCACTATCTTTGCATCAAAATCGCTATAGACTATGGACACCACAGAGATCTTTAACCGAATAAAAGTGTACTTCAACCTCATGCCTGACAAGGAAGAGGAACGCGATATCATCAATCAGATAAGCAGTGGCGTGAGCTTCCGCGGAGCCAACCTGTGGGTGCTTATCTTTGCCATCTTCATCGCCTCGCTTGGCCTCAATGTCAATTCCACGGCAGTCATCATCGGCGCCATGCTCATATCTCCGCTTATGGGACCTATCATCGGCATGGGACTGGCCGTGGGCACCAACGACCTTGAGATGCTCAAACGTGCGGCCAAGAACTACGGCGTAGCTGCTCTCATCAGTGTGCTCACCGCCACCTTTTACTTCCTGCTCACTCCCCTTAGCGAGGCACAGTCTGAGTTGCTCGCACGCACCTCGCCGACCCTCTACGATGTTCTCATTGCCTTCTGCGGCGGCGCAGCTGGCATCATTGCTCTATGCACACGAGGTAAGGGCAATGTAATACCAGGAGTTGCCATAGCCACCGCCCTCATGCCTCCTCTCTGCACGGCAGGCTTCGGTCTGGCCACCGGCCATTGGCTCTACTTCCTCGGCGCTTCCTACCTTTTCTTTATCAACACGGTGTTCATAGCTCTCGCCACATTCCTCGGAGTGAGGCTGATGCATTTCAACCGCCAGGAGTTCAAGAGCATCGAGCAGGCACGCAAGACCAAGAATATCCTTATGTCTATTGTGGTGGTGACAATGATTCCTGCCATCTTTATGACCGTGAGCATCGTGCACCGTAGCGTCTTCGACAACTCCGTTCGCAAGTTTATCAAGAATGAATTGGTGCAATCTGGCACACAGATTATTTCCAGCACCATTGATGACGACGACTCCCTGCCAACCCTGCGCGTCGTGGCAGTGGGCAGGGAGATTACCGAGGCAACCAAGGCCGAGGCTCAACGCCGAATGGAACAGTACCACCTCAGCCGCTACCGCCTCAGCATCATCCAGGGCATACAGTCTGACAGCCTACTCAGTCTCACCAACCAGCTCAGCCAGATAGCAGGCAATAGCAGCAATGAACACAAGCAGCTGCTGGAGCTCACCGCCGAGGCTGCCATGCTCCACCAGCAGCTCTCCAACTATACGCGCTATGAAGCCCTCACCCCCGACGTGCTCAGCGAGATGACCACCCTCTTCCCGCAGGTTAGCAGCCTCAGCCTTGCCAACAATGCCGAGGCGCACCTCGACACCACAGCCATCACTCGCTTTGTGGTCGCTCTGATTCAGACCAAAGCAGCACAGCGCCTCTCTCCCGACGAGAGCCGCCACCTGCGTCAATGGCTGCAAAAGCGTGTCAAGGCCGACAGCCTCATCGTGGTGCAGAAATAGCATTTTTTGTCCACACATCTTTACCATCTAATATTTATTTGCTAATTTCGCAGTCAGAATTAAACAAATCTTTTGATTAAGCCATAGACAGAAAGCTTGCTTTGCGTTATGGCGAAGAAAAGTGGTTGATAAGAAACCAACAAAAAACATCAACAATATGAAAAGACTTCTTTCCCTTGCTGCCGCAGCTATCATAGCCTGCGGCTACACCCAGGCACAGACTGACTACACCGTCAAGCTCAGCGACGATCAGGTGAAGGCTCTGCGCAACAAGATTATTAATGAGTATGAGGACCAACGCGCCAACACCATGGACTGGGCACGCTTCTCACGCTATGCCAAGGACAACCAGAAGATCACCACTCGCCCCAAGGCTGTGCTGATGGGCAACTCCATCACAGAGGGATGGGTGGAAAAGGACGGCCAGTGGCTCACCGACCATAACCTCGTGGGCCGAGGCATCAGTGGTCAGGTAAGCAGCCAGATGCTGGTGCGCTTCCGCCAGGATGTCATCAACCTCCACCCCCAGTGCGTGGTCATCATGTGCGGCATCAACGATATCGCTCTTAATCAGGGCAAGATATCTATCGACAATATCATGGGCAATATCATCTCCATGGTCGAACTTGCCAAAGCCAACAAGATAAAGCCATACCTCTGCTCCGTCACTCCGGCCAAGAGAATCGGCTGGCGCCCCGAGGTAAAGGACACCCCCGAGCAGATCGTCGCTCTCAACAAACTGATCATCGCCTACGCCAAGCAGCAGAAAATACCATACATTGACTACTACACCGCACTGCTGGCCGACGATGGCGTCTCCATGATTAAGGAATACACCGGCGACGGCCTACACCCCAACCTCGCAGGCTATAAGGTGATGGAGGAAATCCTCCTCAACGCCCTCAAGAAATAGTCCAGCCCTCCCCACTGTGCCGCGCGGTTTTCCCGCGCGAGTCCACCCCCGGACCGGGCAATTTGGTCAAAAAACTGTGCCGCGCGGTTTTCCCGCGCGGCCCCCCCCGGACCGGGAAATAATTTTCAATTCTCAACTATCAACTCCCAACTAACACCTTTCCCGTGGACAACTTTGTAGTTTCGGCAAGAAAATACCGCCCGCAGAAATTTGAGGATGTGGTCGGACAGCAGTCCATCGCCAACACCCTCAAGATGGCCATCAAAAATCACAAACTGGCCTCCGCCTATCTTTTCTGCGGCCCCCGTGGCGTAGGCAAGACCACTTGTGCCCGCATCTTCGCCAAGGCCATCAACTGCCTCAACCCTCACGACGACGGCGAAGCCTGCGAGGAGTGCGACAGCTGCCGCAGTTTCAATGAACAGCGCTCCGTCAATATCCAGGAACTCAATGCTGCGGCCAACAACTCTGTCGATGACATCCGCGATATCATCGACCAGGTAAGAATTCCGCCCCAGCTGGGCAAGTATAAGGTCATCATCCTCGACGAGGTTCACATGCTCTCTCAGGCTGCAGGCAACGCCCTGCTCAAGACTCTCGAGGAACCGCCCTCATACGTCATCTTCATCCTCGCCACCACCGAGAAACAGAAGATCATGCAGACCATACTCAGCCGATGCCAGATCTTCGACTTCAACCGCATGGAGATTTCCGACATCGTGGGCAACCTCAGGCATATAGCCGCCAGCGAGGCCATCACCGTCACCGACGAGGCACTCAACATCATTGCCCAGAAGGCTGACGGCGGCATGCGAGACGCCCTCTCCATCTTCGACCAGGTCAGCAATTTCTCACAGGGCAATATCACTGCCGACAGCGTGCTGCAGTGCATCAACGCCCTCGACAGCGACTATTATTTCCGTATGACCGATCTCCTCCTCGAGCACAATGTGGTGGAGAGCATGGTGCTCTTCAATGATATCGTCAACAAGGGCTTCAACGGTGGCGTCTTCATCGGAGGCCTCGCCAGCCATATGCGCGATCTGCTCATGAGCCGCGACACCGCCACTCTGCCTCTGCTCAATGTAGCCGACAGTGTCAGGCAACGCTATATGGAACAGGCCGCCAGGTGCTCAGTGAAATTCCTTTATTTCGCCATTCGCATCTGCGACCGGTGCAGCAATGAATACCGCACCTCCTACAACAAGCGTCTCTCCGTAGAGATAGCCCTCATCGAGACGGCGCAGTTCGACGACGAGGATTCTGCTGGCGCGGGGCTTGGCCCTGCCAAGATTCTTAAACCCATATTCTCCGCACAGCCCGCGCTCAAAGAGCGCCGCGTGCCCCGGCAGCAGCCATCTCAGCCTGCCGCACATGACAAACCGGCACCGACTGCCCAGCAGCCGGCAGATGCTGGCCGGCAGTCCGTCGCCGTCAAGGATCATGCCACCCCACCCCAAAGCAAGAAAACCCTCAAGATCGGTGAAGGCCTCTCGCTCAAGGAAGCGCTAGCCAAAGCCAGGGCAGCCAACATGCAAATCAACACCCCTGCCCCGCAGCCACAGCCAGATGCCGCCCCTCAGCAGCAGCCTGCCGACAGCGACGTACAGACTGTAGCACCTGCCGACAGCGACGAAACCGCCACCGACTCTTTCATTGCAGACGACGAGCAGCAGCCCAGCACCATCTTCTTCAACGACGAGACCATCCAAGAGAAATGGAAGGCTTTCTGCACAGAGCTCACCAAGCACGACACCGTCATGGCATCACGCATGATGGGCATGCCCGTTAGACGTAACGACGACAATACCCTGCTCATCACCGTCCACAATGCAACTGTGCAGAAAAACCTGCTCCCATTCATTGCCGACATCGAGCGATATATGCAGCAGGAGTTTGGCAACCCTTCCATCAAAGCCAAGACCTACATCCTTCCGCCTGAGATAATAAAGGTCATCACAAATCCCACCGAGCTGCTCAAGAAGCTGCGCGGCGACAATCCCTATTTTTCCAAAATCGTTGAAGAACTGGACCTCCAGCTATCCTGACCCCTCTACGCCTGCAGGTCGTGATGCAGCAGGCGGTAGCTGGCCATCTCCTCATATTTAGTCCCGGGACGCCCGTAGTTGGCATAAGGATAAATGCTTATGCCGCCCCTCGGAGTGAAGATACCCGTCACCTCAATATATTTGGGGTCCATCAGAGCAATCAGGTCCTTCATAATGATATTCACACAATCCTCGTGAAAATCGCCGTGATTGCGGAAACTAAACAGATAGAGCTTCAGGCTCTTGCTCTCCACCATCTTTTTGTCAGGCAGATAGCTTATGCGTATCTCCGCAAAGTCCGGCTGGCCCGTAATGGGACATAGCGACGTAAACTCCGGGCAGTTAAACCGTACCCAGTAGTCATTCTCCGGATGCTTGTTGTCAAACACCTCCAGCACCTCCGGAGCATAGTCCATCCTATATTGTGTCTTGGCACCCAGAGCCTTCAGACCTTCATCTTTTCTCTCCATCATCTTCTCGTTTATCTATTTATTATCCTGTTCATCACTGTGCCGCTTCACACTCACCTCTGCATTTCGTGCTTCGCAATGCCTATGGCATTCAATTATCAATTCCTAATTCCTAACTCCTAATTCCTAATTCCTAACTCCTAATTCCTAACTCCTAATTCCTAATTTCTCATTCCTAATTCCTAATTCCTAACTCCTAACTCCTAATTCCTAACTCCTAACTCCTTCAAATATTTCTCCAGCCCTTCGCGTCTCAATTTGCATGCCGGGCAGTGTCCGCATCCGTCACCTTTTATGCCGTTGTAGCAAGTCAGCGTCTCTTTCCTCACCAGGTCGAGCACGCCCAGCTCATCGGCCATGGCCCATGTCTTTGCCTTGTCAATCCACATCAGCGGAGTATGTATCACAAACTGCTCGTCCATGGCCAGGTTAAGCGTCACGTTAAGACTCTTAATGAAAGCATCCCTGCAGTCGGGGTAGCCGCTGAAATCCGTCTCTCCCACGCCTGTCACCATATGATTGATGCCGTGCTCGCGGGCATACACAGCCGCTATGCTCAGAAAGAACAGATTCCTTCCCGGCACAAACGTGTTGGGCACGCCGCCCACGGGTTGCTCCTGATCCATCTCCATACTACTGTCTGTCAGCGAGTTGCGCCCCAGCTTAGAGATAAAGCTCACGTCCATCACATCCCATTTTACGCCCGCTATCTCAGCTATATGGCGTGCAGCCTCCACCTCCTGTATATGTTTCTGTCCATATATGAATGTGAGGGCCGACACCTCCTTAAACATCTTCTTCGCCCAAAACAGGCAAGTAGTGGAATCCTGTCCACCACTAAACACCACAAGGGCATTCTCTTTATTTACATTACGCATGTCATTCTCTGTTTTGTGCTGCAAAAGTAACTACAATATTCCACATCTACCCTCACAATCCCAACAAAATACTCTCCACACCATATATAATTAAGGATATTTTCGTAATTTTGCACCCAAATTTCAAAAATGTGCCGCACCTTCTGCCGTGCATCAACATGTCAAACCAGCAAACAGTCTCTCGCCTCTTGACTCTTGACTCACGACAGAGCGCTAACCCCTAACCGCTAAACGCTAACCCAAAACAACATATGAACATTCTCGAACTTAGCGAACAAGAAATCAACAGGCGCAACAGTCTCGACGAGATCCGCGCCCTCGGCATCGACCCCTACCCTGCCGCAGAGTTTCTCACCAACGCCTTCAGTACCGACATCAAGGCCCTTTTCAGTGATAACGAGGCCGAGCCGCGCCAGGTATGCATCGCCGGACGCCTCATGAGCAAGCGTGTCATGGGCAAGGCCTCCTTTGCCGAGCTCAAAGACTCCAAGGGCCGCATCCAGGTCTATATAACCCGCGACGATATCTGCCCGGGCGAGAATAAAGACCTCTACAACACCCTCTTCAAGCGCCTCATCGACCTCGGCGACTTCATCGGCGTCAAGGGCTTCGTCTTCCGCACACAGACTGGCGAGATATCCGTCCATGCCCAGGAGCTAACCCTCCTGAGCAAGAGCCTCAAGCCCCTGCCTGTCGTCAAGGAGAAGGACGGACAGGTCTATGATGCCTTCGAAGACCCCGAGCTGCGCTACCGACAGCGCTATGTTGACCTCATCGTCAACAAGGGCGTCAAGGAGACCTTCGAGAAGCGCGCCGTCGTCATACGCACCATGCGCCGCATCCTCGACAAAGCCGGATATACCGAGGTCGAGACTCCCATCCTCCAGAATATCGCCGGCGGAGCCTCCGCCCGTCCGTTCATCACCCATTTCAATGCCCTCAATCAGGACATGTATATGCGTATCGCCACCGAGCTCTACCTCAAGCGCCTCATCGTGGGCGGCTTCGAGGGCGTATATGAGATGGGCAAGAACTTCCGCAACGAGGGCATGGACAAGACCCACAACCCCGAGTTCACCTGCATGGAGCTCTATGTCAGCTATAAGGACTACAACTGGATGATGTCCTTCACCGAGCATATGCTCGAGGAGATATGCACCGCCGTCAATGGCAAGCCGGAGGTAGAAATCGATGGCAACGTCATCTCCTTCAAGGCACCCTACCGACGCCTACCCATCCTCGAGGCCATCAAAGAGAAAACCGGCTTCGACTGCTCCGACAAGAGCGAGGACGACATACGCGCCTTCTGCCGCCAGAAAGGCATGGAGGTCGACGAGACCATGGGCAAGGGCAAACTCATCGATGAGCTCTTCGGTGAGTTCTGCGAGGGCTCCTTCATCCAGCCCACATTCATCATCGACTATCCCGTCGAGATGTCACCCCTCACCAAGAAGCACCGCTCCAAACCCGGACTCACCGAGCGCTTCGAGCTCATGGTCAACGGCAAGGAACTTGCCAACGCCTACTCCGAGCTCAACGACCCCATCGACCAGGAGGAGCGTTTCGTCGACCAGATGCGACTCGCCGATAAGGGCGACGACGAAGCCATGATCATCGACCACGACTTCCTTCGCGCACTCCAGTACGGCATGCCCCCCACCTCGGGCATCGGCATCGGCATCGACCGCCTCGTCATGCTCATGACCGGCAAGTTCGCCATCGGCGAGATCATGCTCTTCCCCCAGATGAAGCCTGAGAAGAAAGTTCCCAAGGACTCTGCCGACCGCTATACCGCCCTTGGCATCCCCGAGGAGCTCGTCCCCATCATCCAGAAGTGCGGCTACAACACCGCCGACTCACTCACCGGCCAGAACCCCCAGAAGCTCCAGCAGCAGATAGGCGAGGTCATCAAGAAATTCAAGCTCACCATCACCAAGCCCTCCGTAGCCGACATCCAGTCCTGGCAAATCTAATCCACGCTCTGTGCCGCACAGTTCCGCATTAGCGTTTGGTCGTTTTTCGTTTTCGTTAATCGTCCACTCCCGGACTTGGTTAAACCTCAAACTTCAAAAAACACCTGTTTTCGTTATACTTCTCCGTTCAATCCGAATAATCCGTGGTTAAAAAACACAGATCTAACGGATCTAACGGATTCAAATCTCAAAAAATACCTGTTTTCGTTTTCGTTATCGTTTTCGTTAACTCCCAGACCTCGCAAATAAACCTCAAATCTCAATGCCAAAGGCATCGCGAAAAATTGCTCTTGAGCAATGCTCTCTTTGAGAGAGCGGCTCGTCGGCTGTCAGCGGAACTGGTGCCGACTTCAAAGAGTCGCGAGAGCGAAGCAGCAAACCTCAAACCTCAAACCTCAAACCTCAAATAAAAAAACCATGCTTACCCTCGACATCACCAAAGCCCTCCCCTTCCTACCCGAAGGCGCCGTAGCCAACTACTCTTCCCGCGCCATCCAGGCCGCCAAGGCCCTTGAAGACGCCACCTGTGCCGGCAATGACTTCCTCGGATGGGTATCACTGCCCACCGACACCACCGATCAGTTCATCGCCCAAGTCAATGAATGCGCCCAAACCCTCCGCCAGCTCTGCGACACCATCGTCGTCGCCGGCATCGGCGGCAGCTACCTCGGCGCCAAGGCCGTCATCGAGGCCCTCAGCAACTCCTTCCAGTGGCTCGCCAACGATGGCTCTAACCCCACCATCCTCTTCGCTGGCAACAATATCGGCGAAGACTACCTCGCTGAGCTCACCGACCTCCTCAAGACCCGCCGCTTCGGAGTCATCAATATCTCCAAGTCCGGCACCACCACCGAGACAGCCCTCGCCTTCCGTCTGCTCAAGAAGCAGTGCGAGCAGCAGCGCGGCCTCGACGAAGCACGCCGCGTCATCGTCGCCATCACCGACGCCCATAAGGGCGCTGCACGCACCACAGCCGACAAGGAAGGCTACACATCCTTCATCATCCCCGACAATGTGGGAGGCCGTTTCTCCGTCCTCACACCCGTCGGACTCCTCCCCATCGCATGCGCCGGCTTCGATATCGCCGCCCTCGTACAGGGAGCCCGTGACATGCAGGCCGCCACAGCCTCCACCGTGCCTTTCGACCAGAACCCCGCCGCCATCTATGCAGCCACACGCAACGCCCTCTACCACGAAGGCAAGAAGATAGAGATCCTGGCCAACTACCAACCAAAGCTCCACTATGTCTCCGAGTGGTGGAAACAGCTCTATGGCGAGAGCGAGGGCAAGAACGGTAAGGGCATCTTCCCAGCCTCCGTTGACCTCACCACCGACCTCCATTCCATGGGACAGTGGATACAGGACGGCGAGCGCACCATCTTCGAGACAGTGCTCTCCGTCGAGCAGAGCCGCCACACCCTCTGTGTACCCTCCGACGATGAGAACCTCGATGGCCTCAACTACCTCGCAGGCAAGCGCATCGACGAAGTCAACAAGATGGCAGAGCTCGGCACCCAGATGGCCCATATCGACGGTGGAGTACCCAACCTCCGCATCGTCATGACCTGCATCGACGAGTACAATCTCGGCCAGCTCATCTACTTCTTCGAGAAAGGCTGCGGCATCTCCGGCCTCCTCCTCGACGTCAACCCCTTCAACCAGCCCGGCGTCGAAGCCTACAAGAAAAACATGTTCCACCTCCTCGGCAAGCCCGGCTACGAATAGGGAATACCGCGCAGCGCGCGCGTCCACTCCAACCACTGTGCCGCGCGGTTTTCCCGCGCGGTTTTCCCACGCTCGCGATATCTACGGCTTTATCGCTTCGCTCTCGCAGCTTTTTTATGTTTATGCCAGCCCGCGCCGGGCGCGACCACTGGCGATCTGTTCGCGATGCCTTCGGCTTTCGTGTTAATTCGTGTAATTCGTAGTCGTAATCGTCCACTTCCGGACTTGGCAAAATCGTCAAATCGTGAAATCGTCAAATAACTTGGCTTCGCAATAAATTTCAAACCTCAAACCTCAAATTTCAAATAAAAATTCGCGTGCTCAAATCCGTTTTCTTCGATATGGACGGAGTCCTCTACGACTCCATGCCTCATCATGCCGAGGCGTGGGCCAAGGCCTCCGATGACTTCGGCCTAGGCATCACGCGCCACGACATGTTCATGCATGAGGGCCGAACCGGCTTCTCCACCATCGACATCTTCACCCGCAAGCATTGGGGGCGTCCCACCACCCATGAGGAGGTCGAGCGCATCTATGCCCGTAAGTGCGAGTATTACAACCAGTTGCCCGAGGCACTGCCCATGCCCGGCGCCCTTACCCTCCTCCAGCAAATCCGTGCCGACGGCTTCCAGATCGTCCTCGTCACCGGCAGCGCCCAGCATAGCCTCCTCTCGCGCCTCAACCGCGACTACCCCGGCATCTTCCATTCCGACCTCATGGTCACCGGCTTCGATGTCACCTATGGCAAGCCCAACCCCGAGCCATACCTCATGGCCATGCATAAGGCCTGCGTACGTCCCGATGAGTCCATGGTCGTAGAGAACGCCCCCCTCGGCGTGCGCTCCGCCGTCAGCGCCGGAGCCTTCACCGTAGCATGCAACACCGGGCCCCTCCCCGACCAGGTCCTCCTCGACGAGGGCGCCCATCTCGTACTACCCTCCCTCCAAGCCCTCTCCGACCGCTGGCCCGAGCTGCGCAATCAGATATCCTGAGCTGCAATCTCAAACTAAGGAAAAAACCCTCTTTTCATAGGACAAACAAAGATTTTCCAATCTTTTTGTCCTATTATTATTAATTTATTCCTATATTTGCACAAATTATGTCTTCTTCCGCTTACCATAGGCAGGAGACACCACTGGCGACAATGCAGCGACCACCGACACCATCGGCTTCTCACGCACTCGCCATTAACTTTCTCGCGCGCGCACAATTTTATGTGTATCAGTCACGCAACCACACGCCCCCTGTCGTCAGCTCCCCAAAGTTGACGATGCCGTAGGCGTTGCCAAAACCAGCCAAAGAAAATTGATAATTGAATGCCGTAGGCATCGCGAAGGCTCTGTCAGTGGTCGGCGAAGCCGGGCTGACAAAAAAGAGCCTGAGAGCGAAGCGGCATAGTTGACAGTCAACCAAGTCCGGAGGAAGTGATTCTTTCTGTCAAGAGTCACTAACTCCGTAAATCATAAACCGTCAACAGTAAACCCTAAACGGTCTCTCGCCTCTTGACTCACGACAGAGCGCTAACCGCTCAACACTAACCGCTAACCCAAAAACCATGCGCCATTGGTTCATCGCCTTCGTCGGCCAGAACGCCGAGAAATCCTCTCGCGACCAGCTGCAGCGCCTCGGCTACGAGGCCTTCGTAGCCTCCCAGAAGGAGGAGCGTCGGTGGAAGAATGGCACCAAGAAGGTCGTTGAAGCCGTCAAGATCACCACCGTCGTCTTCGTCCACGCCACCGAGGAAGAGCGTCGTCAGATCGTCAACCTCCCCTTCATCAAGTCCTTCATGGTCAACAAGGCCGCCACGCCTGGCAAGTATGGAGCCCATCCCATCGCCGTCGTATCCGACCAAGAGATAGAGACCCTCAAGTTCATGCTCTACCGTGCCGAGAGCCCTGTCCTCTTCGCCCCCGTCATCACCAAGGGTGACCATGTACGAGTCGTCCGCGGCGCCATGACCGGTCTCGAGGGCCAAATCGTCGAGATGCGCGATGACGCCACCAAGTGCGTCGGCGTCAATATCGGCATCCTTGGCAGCGCCCTCGTCCACATCTCCCCCGACGACCTCGAAAAGATCTGATCCACTATACAGACAACACCCATAGAACCTTTATCCCAGTCCCGACCAAGATTCCCATTATTCAAGAATTAGAGAATTCGAGAATTTCTGACAATTAAAAGCTGAAACAGAACATTTGAATTTCAAAAGCATCGCATACAGCACGTCTCGCATTTAGCCTGTTCTGAAATTCTCAAATTCTTGAAAAAAGAAAAAACAGACCTTCTCACGAAAAATATAATTCAAGAATTAGAGAATTCGAGAATCCCTGACAATTGAAAGCTGAAACAGAAAATCTATATTTCAAAAGCATCGCATACAACACGTCTCGTATTTAGCCAGTTCTGAAATTCTCAAATTCTTGAAAAAAGAAAAAAACAGACCTCCTCACGAAAAATATAATTCAAGAATTAGAGAATTCGAGAATTTCTGACAATTAAAAGCTGAAACAGAACATTTGAATTTCAAAAGCATCGCATACAGCACGTCTCGTATTTAGCCTGTTCTGAAATTCTCAAATTCTTGAAAAAGAAAAAAAATTCCTAAATTCTCTAATTCTTGAAAAAATAGAAAAGATTGAATTTCTCTAATTCTTGACAAAAAAAAACACTAATGGCACTTCTTTATCCTGAACTGAGCAATAGAATTCTTGGAATTGCGATGCAGTTACACCGCGAGATGGGATGTGGTTTCAAGGAGAAGGTGTATCAGGATGCCTTTGAGGTTCTTCTCAAAGAAGAAGAAGTCAAGTATGAAAGAGAGAAAAAAATAGAACTTGTCTTTCACGGAGTAAAACTGGAACATGACTTTTTCTATGATTTCTTGATTGAAGACAAAATAGGTGTTGAACTGAAAGCTGTTTCTGAGATAATAGGTGAATTCGAAGCTCAGATCATTAATTACCTACACATAAGCAATCACAAGTTGGGATTATTGCTGAACTATGGTACAAGCAGTCTAGAATACAAATGGTATCCCAACGAATGGCACCATAGAGACAGCGCAACCATTAGTTAAATTCCCAAATTCGGAAAAAACATAATTCAAGAATTATAGAATTCGAGAATTTCTAACAATAAAAAGCTGAAACAGAACATTTGAATTTCAAAAACGTCGCAAACCGCACGTCTCGTATTAAGCCAATTCTATAATTCTCTAATTCTTGAAAAAGAAAAAATCCAACTCAACATAGACTACTTCAAAACAGAGAAGAAATTCCTAAATTCTCTAATTCTTGAAAAAGAAAAAAATCCAACTCAACATAGACTACTTCAAAACAGAGAAAAATTCCTAAATTCTCTAATTCTTGAAAAAGAAAAAAATCCAACTCAACATAGACTACTTCAAAACAGAGAAAAATTCCTAAATTCTCTAATTCTTGAAAAAGAAAAAAAATCCAACTCAACATAGACTACTTCAAAACAGAGAAAAATTCCTAAATTCT